>CDZQ01057468.1_pt1 | contig 30922 bp, 32 predicted proteins | sample 554831 | NCBI WGS metagenome assembly CDZQ01 (sample SAMEA3182112, study PRJEB8094) | gut metagenome | biome: human; feature: gut; material: Stool; isolation source: human stools | place: Canada | collected 2013-05-06 | reverse complement strand
GATCCAAGGGATCGGACGGCCCGGGGCCTTATTGCAAAAACGCCGGCGGAGCCAAAAACTCCGCCGGCGGCAGTATATCGCTACATTTTTTCAGGGGCGTCCACACCCAGAAGCAGCAGGCCGTTTTTCAGAACGCTGCGGGTGGTGTCCGCCAGCTTCAACCGGGCCTGGAGCAATTCCCGCTCCTCCCCCTTGATATGGCAAACCGTATAGAACCGGTGGAAGCAGCCCGCCAATTCCACCAGATAGCGGTTGATATAGCTAGGGTCATAGTCCCGGGCCGCCAGGCGCAGAATCTCACAGAATTGGGAAATCTGCTTGATAAGGGCGGTCTCCGTCTCCCCGGAGAGAAGGGAGATATCCACCCCGTCCATGGCGGGAACAGCGGCACCCTCCGCAGCCAGGTTCCGCAGCAGGCTGCAGATCCGGGCGTGGGCATACTCCACATAGTAGATGGGATTCTCGCTGTCCTCCCGGACCGCCAGGCCCAAATCAAAATCCATTTGGGTATCCGGCTTGGCGTTGAAAAACCACCGGGCGGCGTCCACAGGCACCTCGTCCAGAAGATCCGTCAGGGAGATGGCCTTGCCGGTGCGCTTGCTCATACGCACCACCTCCCCGTCCCGCAGCAGCTTCACCAGCTGCATCAGGACAATATCCAGGCGGCTGCCGTCCAGCCCCAGAGCGTCCATGGCCCCCTTCAGCCGGGCCACGTGGCCGTGGTGGTCCGCACCCCAGATATTAATCACCCGGTCAAAGCCGCGCTGCTCAAACTTGTTGCGGTGGTAGGCAATATCGGCGGCAAAGTAGGTGTAAAATCCATTGGCCCGGCGGAGCACGTCGTCTTTCAGGTCCAGCTTGGCAATATCCTTGTCACTCTTGCCGGCTTTACGGTAGTTCTCCTCCAGAATACGGGCGGTGGCCAGCCACAGGGCCCCCTCCTTCTCGTAGGTGTAGCCCCGCTCTGTCAGCTTCCCCACGGTGTCCGCCACATAGCCGCTCTCGTGCAGGGAGGACTCAAAAAACCACTGATCGTACTCAATCTTGTACCGGCGCAGATCCGCCTGCATCTTGGGAATATTCCGCTCCAGGCCGAACTTGGCCAGAGCGGCGTGGCGCTGGGCGGTATCCGTGTTCTGATAGCGGTCGCCGTACTGGTCGTAAAAGGCCCGGGCCAGATCCTTGATATCGTCGCCGTGGTAGCCGTCCTCCGGGAAGGGAACGGCGTCCTCCCCCAGCAGAAGCTGGAGATAGCGCGCCTCCAGCGAGGAGGCAAACTTTTCAATCTGATTGCCGGCGTCGTTGACATAGAACTCCCGCCACACATCCGCCCCGGCGGCGGAGAGGACGGAGGCCAGCGTGTCCCCCAGCACGCCCCCCCGGGCATTGCCCATGTGCATGGGACCTGTGGGGTTGGCGGAGACAAACTCCACCATAATTTTCTGGCCGGCCAAGGTGTCCGAACGGCCATAGTCCGGCCCCTCAGCCTCCACAGCGGAGAGAACGCCGGCGTACCAGCCGGGAGCCAGGCGGAAGTTCAGGAAGCCCGCCCCGGCAATCTCCGCCGATGCAAAGAAGCTGCCTGTCAGATCCAGGTGCTCCAACAGCAGGGAGGCAATCTCCCGGGGGCTGCGCTTCATGGCCTTGGCGGCGGCCAGCGCAAAGGTGGTGGTATAGTCGCCGTTGGCGGGGTCCTTGGGAATCTCCACATTGGCGCGCACCTCTACACCCGCAGGCAGGCTGCCCGCCTCTGCGGCGGCGGCATAGGCCGCCCTTGTCAGGTTCAGCACCTGGTCCTTGGCCTGCTGATTCATGTTGATCATCGCTTTTACCTCGCTGTCTCTCGTACACGTATTTTAAATTGATTGCGGCCCGTCACCTGGTGTTCCACGGCGATGGTGTACTGGATTTCCAGTATGCCGCCATGCTCCCCCAGCCGGTGGGCCAAACGGGAGGTGGAGATGTCCACCACCAGAGTGCCCCAGGGGGTCTCAAAAAGGGAACTGTGCTGCCGCCCCTTCTGAAAGACCATCTGGGAGGACACTGTGCCGAACCGGGTCAGGGTCACCATGTCGCCCCGGATGGAAAAGCGCGTGGTGGTGCCGACCATACCGGTCAGTTCCGTCTCCTGGTACTCCAGAATGATCTCCCCATCATCGGCAATGGCCATCGTGCCCTCGCTGATGAGTTCCACATCGTCCGGGTCGGCCCCATCATAGTATTGCTCGCCCCGGACGGAAATAATAACCTTCTTCTCCAGCATATCAATACCGGGAGATGTCTACGTGCCGGGCCTGGCCCGCCACGTCCTCCCCCAGGAAGAGGGAGGCCAGGCGCTGAAATTCCACCACCTGATCGCTGGTGTAGTAGACAGCCTCTCCACTGGGGCGGTCAGCCAGGCCGCCCCCGGAGAGCAGCAGTTCCTGCACCGCCCGGGCAGACTCCGCTCCGGCGTCCACCAGCGTGACAGCGTCTCCCATGGCGCGGCCAATCACATCCACCAGCAGCGGGTAGTGGGTACAGCCCAGCACCAGGGTGTCCACCCCCAATTCCCGCAGGGGACGGAGATACTCCTCCGCCACCATCTCCACCACCGCGTCCCCGGGGCGGCAGCGCCCCTCCTCCACCAGCGGAACAAAGAGGGGGCACGGCTGGCTGAACACCTCCACCGAGGGGTCCGCATCCCGGAAAGCCCGCTCATAGGCCCCGCTGCGAACCGAAGCCCGGGTGGCCACCATGCCCACCCGCCGGTTCCGCGTAGCGGCAACCGCACGCCGGACCGTGGGGGCCACCACGCCCACAATGGGAATATCATTTTCCCCCTGGAGCGTCTCCAGGCAGTTGGTACTGACTGTACCGCAGGCGATAACCACCGCTTTCAGGTCGAAGCTGCGCAGAAAATGCATGTCCTGCCGGGCATACTTCAGTAGGGTATCCCGGCCCCGGTTTCCATAGGGGACACGGGAGGTGTCCCCGAAGTATATAATGTTTTCAGAGGGCATGGCGCACCGCAGCTGGCGCACTGCGGTCAGTCCTCCCAGTCCGGAATCAAACACGCCGATGGGGCGCTGGTCCAAAGGGCATACCTCCTCTTCGCCGGATGCAAAAACCGGCGGTTTTGTCTGTAACTTTAATATTATACTATGATTATCCCCTGATAACAAGTCAATTTTTGGTCTTTTTGCCCTGCTTTTTCTGTGGAATTTTTCATCCCTATCTGGTATACTGGGTACAATCAGGTAGAGGCACACATTGCCGAGAGGAGGCCCACTATGGAACTGCATCTGACAGAAAAGCAATACCGACGCCTGCTGGATCTGGTCTACATAGGCAACTGGGTACTCAATTCCACCAGGGGCGACGACCGTATCCGGGTCTACGACCAGGTGGAGAGTCTGGTGTTCTCCCACTGCCTGGACCACGGGATGGCGCCTCTGGTCGAACTGTACAACGGTGAGATCATCCCCTCCCGCGCCTTCGCGGAGGGCGGCATCCATGAGGCTATCATGGCCTATGAGGACGTAACATTTTTCGAGATTCTGGCGGAGGAGTTGGCCCTGCGGGACCTGGACACGGACCGGGCCACGGTGGACAACTACGACGAACTGATGGAGCGGATGGATCAGTACATGGGTGAGTTTGAGGCCCATGGCACGGATCACATCAACGTGGACATGGAGTAAAGCACCATCCGTTCTCTGGACGGCCCTTCAGGCCTCGGGATTACTCCCGGGGCCTTTTTTCTGCCCAGGAATGCCCTTGTGCGCTCAGAGAAAGCATGGTACAATAAGAAAACAGGAATAAATCTTGCGAAAAAGTGAGGCGATAGGATGCTGGACCGCAGCGAGGTTGGCAAGCGGGGCTACCTGAACGAGGACTACCGGCTCTTCCATCTGCGGGACAGCCGGGCCCAGAAGATGGATTACCACTACCACGAGTTTGACAAGCTGGTGTTCCAGCTGGGAGGGAAGGTGACATACCTGGTGGAGGGCAAAACATACCTCCTCCAGCCCATGGATATTCTCTTGGTCAGCCGGAACCTGATTCATCTGCCCACCATCGACCCGGAGCAGCCCTACGAGCGGATGGTGCTGTGGGTGCGGCGGGAATTTCTGGCCCGGTACAGCCGGGAGGAGGCGGACCTGGCCGCCTGCCTCCAGCACTCCGCCCAGCGGGAGTTTCACCTCTACCGGCCCCGGGGAGAGGATCGGCTGCGCTACCGCACCCTCTTCGAGCGCATTGAGCAGGCTGCCAGGGACCCGGGCTTCGCGGGGACGCTGCTGGCGGACACCTGCGTACTGCAGCTGATGATTGCCCTCAACCGGGACATGCTGGAGCAGCCCACCGCCACCGGGGACGTAACCTACCGCTTTGACCCCAAGATGGAGGAGGTTACTCACTACATCCGGGACCACCTGGGGGAGGAACTGTCTATTGACCGGCTGGCAGGGGCCTTTTTTCTCAGCCGCTACTACCTGATGCACCGGTTTAAGGAGGTCTACGGGTGCACCCTCCACCAATATATCCGGCAGAAACGCCTCCAGCAGGCTGCCGAGGAGATCCGTGCAGGCACCGGCGTGCTGAAAGCTGCCGAGGAGGCCGGCTTCGGCGACTACTCAGCCTTCCTGCGGGCCTTCCGCGCCGCCTATGGACGCAGCCCCCGGGAGTGGAAGTAGCCGGGACGCCTTATCCGTCTATGTGCAAGCAGCAGGTATATAAAAAGCGGGGGATGACAAAAGCCATCCCCCGCCGCCATGGGAGGAGCGACGCTCAAAGAGAGGCGCCCCTCCCCAATTTTCTCCCTGGAAATGCCACTATACCCCCAGTTCCTCCAGGACACCGGAGACCGCTTTTTCCACGGAGCCGGGTTGGAAGGGGTTGCTGAGGCCCGCCAGTTCCAGCAGCTGGAAGTAGCCCCGGCTGCCGCCGGCCCGGCAGAGGCGGCAGTAATCCGCCCAGGCCTGGCCCCGGTCCTCCTTCATGCGGCCATAAAACTGAAACGCCCCCATCTGGGCCAGGGCATACTCGATGTAGTAGAAGGGGTAGAGGAAGATATGCTGCTTCTGCATCCAAAAGCCGCCGCCCTCCAGAAACGCATTGCCGTCATAGTCCCGCCATGGCATATAAGCCCGCTCCAGTTCCCGCCACACGGCCCGCCGCTCCAGGGCGGTCATTTCCGGCGCGGCGTAGACCCGGTGCTGGAACTCGTCCACACAGGCCATGTAGGGCACCACCGTGAGGGCCTCGGTCAGGTGGGTACGGCGGTACTGGTCCGCCTCCTCCCCAAAAAACAGTTCCATCCAGGGATAGGCAAAGTGCTCCATGGTCATGGAGTGGATCTCATTGATCTCGCTGGTGGACGTGACCATAGCCCGCAGGGGGTGGAGCCGGGAGGCGGTATAGTTTTCAAAGGCATGGCCGGCCTCATGGGTCAGCACATCCACATCGGCGCTGGTCCCGTTGAAATTGGAGAATATAAAGGGCACCTTATAGGTGGGCAGGCTGGTGCAATAGCCGCCGGGGCGCTTGCCGGGCTTGCTCTCCAGATCGAAGAGATCGTGCTCCACCATGCAATCAAAAAAGGCGCCGGTCTCCGGGCTCATCTCCCGGTACATCTGCTGGGCCTTAGCCACCAACTCCTCCCGGCTGCCCCGGGGTTGGGGGTTCCCGGAGGGACTGGAGAGAAACTCGTCGTAATAGTGGAGCCGGTCCACCCCCAGGCGCTGGGCCTGGCGCTCATACAGCCGGGCACAGGCAGGGGTAATGATCTCCCTCACCTGGCGGCGGAAGCGGGCGGTGTCGGCAGCGGTGTAGTCATAGCGCCGGCGCTGGAGGTAGGCCATATCCGTGTAGGAGGCAAACCCCAGCTGCTTCGCCATGCCGTGGCGGAGGAGCACCATCTCGTCATAGACGGCGTCCAGTTCCGGCGCAATGCGCTGGTACAGGTCCGCCCAGGCCTGGAATGCCTCCCGGCGGAGGGCGCGGTCCGTGCTCTGCATATATTTCAGCAGCCGGTAGAAATTGCAGGGCTCCCCGCGAAAGTCGATGGAGGCGGTGGCGGAGATCTTGGAATAGCGCTGGCGCAGCTGTCCCTCCCGGATCTGCGCGTCTACCACCCGCTCATCAGCGAACTGCTTCTGGGTCTCCAGATTCTGAAAGTACAGGGGGCTGAACTCCCGCTCCAGCTGGGCCCGGTAGGGGGAGGCCAGAAGAGCCTCATTGGCCCGGCGCTGCAGCAGAGCCAGCCTGGGGCCCTCCCGGTCAAAGAAGGCCGCCTCCTCCTCGTAAAATGGATCCCGGGTATCCACGGTGTTGCGGATATGGGCCACGGACTGCATGGTGGCGTATGACGCCATGTCGGCCTCATGATCCAGCAGGAGCCGGCGGGCCTCCTGGCAGCTGCCCGCCCGGGCTACTGCGGCGGCGTATTCCTCCACACGGCGGGACAGGGCCTCCACATCCGGGCGGACGTAAATCAAATCAGAAAATTTTTCCATAGCTTCCTCCAGTCTGTTTTCTCTGCCGGGCAGCGCGCAGCAACATGGCCGAACTGTCCCGGCAGGGCCGCATACATACAGGGCGGTTTAATAGCCCCGGCGGCGGTCTACCAGTCCTACAGGCGCCTCTCCGGCCACATAGCGGGGCAGGTCCCGTAAAAACAGATCCACATCGATGTCACAGGTAAGCCCCAGGGACATATTGCCGGAGACATGGGGTGTGAGAATGGTATTGGGACAATCCCACAGGGGGTGATGGACGGGCAGGGGCTCCGGAGTCATCACATCCAGGGCCGCCCCGGCGATGCGGCGGGCATGGAGGGCCTCCACCAGGGCATCCTGATCAATGGCGGAGCCACGGCCCACGTTCACCACATAGGCATGGGCCGGCAGCAGAGCGATACGCTCCCGGCTCAGCACACCCACAGTCTCCGGCGTGGCGGGCAGAGCCAGAATCAGCGCGTCCGCCTGGGGCAGCACCCGCTCCAGGCCGTCCAGGGGGAGCACCTGGTCAAAGGCGGGCTCCTCTGAGTGGCCGCTGCGGCAGACGGCGGTGGTCCTGGCCCCCAGGGCCTTCAGCCGGCGGGCGGCATTGGAGCCGATATCCCCGGCTCCCAGCAGCACCACATGGCTGCCGGTGATGGAACGGATGGGGTGCAGATAGGGCCACTCCCGCCGGGCCAGCGCGTCCTGGTACTCCGGCATCCGGCGCAGCAGCATCAGCAGCACCATGAGGATGTGCTCGGCGATGGTGGGGCCATAGGCCCCGGAGGAGTTGGAGAGCAGGCAGTCCGGCTGGGGCCAGACCGCATCGTCCAGATACTTGTCCACCCCGGCGGTATCGCTGCAGAGCCAGCGCAGAGCCGCCGCCTGCCGCAGCAGGGCCGGATCCGGGTGGCCATATATGACCTCATAGTCCCGGATGTGGGGGGCAAGTTCCTCCTGTGTGCCGTAAAAATCCACCCCAAAGCCCAGAGGTCGGGCGGCAGCCTCAATCCGGCGGCGGTAGGCGTCATTCATAAAGTTGACGCAGACGGCAAGCTTTCTCATGGTTCTTCCTCCTGACAGTTTATTTCACAGGCGGACAGCACCTGCTCGGCGGCGTGGATGCCATCGGCGGCGGCAGAGAGAATGCCCCCGGCATAGCCCGCCCCCTCACCGCAGGGCCAGAGTCCCCGGATGCTGGCCTGGCCCGTCCCATCCCGCAAAATCCGCAGCGGGCAGGAGGAGCGGGTCTCCACCGCCGTCAGCACCGCGTCGCCATTGGCAAATCCGTGGAGACGCTGGTCCAGCAGAGGCAGGGCCTGGGCCAGCGCATCGCAGAGAAAGGGCGGCAGCACATCCCACAGGTTGGTCCAGCGAACGCCGGGCCGATAGGTGGGCCGCACAAGGCCCGGGCCAGTGGAGGGACGGTGGGCCAAAAAGTCCTCCACCCGCTGGGCAGGAGCCTGATAGCCGCCACCACCCGCAGCCCAGGCCCGCCGTTCCAGTTCCCGCTGGAAGGCAATGCCCGCCAAGGCTCCGGTTCCGCCGAAGTCTGCCGGGGTAACACTGACCAGAAGGCCCCCGTTGATATTTTCCCCGGCGCGGGCGTAGAGGCTCATACCGTTGGTAACAGTCCCCTCCGGCTCGCTGGCAGCGGCCACCACGCTGCCGCCGGGGCAGACGCAGAAGCTGAACACCCCCCTGCCATCCGGCAGATGGCAGCTGAGTCTATAGCTGGAGGCTGGGAGCCGGGGATGGCCCGCCAGCGCCTTATACTGGGCGGCGTCCATGTCCTGCTGGCGGTGCTCGATGCGCACCCCCACCGCCAGGGGCTTTGGCTCCATGGCAACACCGGCGGCATGGAGCATGGAAAAGGTGTCCCGGGCACTGTTGCCCAGAGCCAGCACCGTCTGGGCCGCGGGAAGCGTATAGCGCTCCCCTCCTTCCCGCTCCACCGTCAGCCCCGCGAGACGCTCCCCCGCAAGTTCCAGCCCCACCAGACGGTGGCCGAAGCGGATATCACAGCCCAATTCCACCAGTTCCCGGCGCAGGCTGATGAGGGTATGATAGAGATAGTCGGTACCCACATGGGGCTTTGCGTCGGTCAGGATGCTCCCCGGCGCGCCGTGGGCCGTCAGTGTCTCCAGAATAAACCGGTGGCGGGGATCCCGGGTGCCGGTGTTCAGCTTTCCATCTGAGAAGGCGCCGGCGCCCCCCTCTCCAAACTGGACATTGGAGTTCTCCTCCAGCGCGCCGGTGGCCCAGAAGCGTTCCACCACCTCCCGGCGACGTTCCACCGGATCTCCCCGCTCCAGGAGGATCGGCCGCGCCCCCGCCCGGGCCAGAATCAGAGCACAGAAGAGGCCTCCGGGGCCAGCCCCCACCACCACCGGCGGCAGGGCCGGAGCCGACCGGGGGACGGGCGGTTGGTACACCTCCGGCATAACAGTACTAACCTGGCGGCTGCGGCAGCGGCGAAGTACCCTGGCCTCGTCCCGGACCCGCACACGGAGGGTATAGATGAACCGGACGCCGTCCCGGGCGTCCAGAGCCCGGCGGAGGACCCGCACCTCCAGCAGTTCCCCCGGGGATACCCGAAGCAGGGCGGCGGCCTTTTGGGCCAGCAGTTCCTCTCCCTCCTCCAGTTCCAGCTTCACTCGTTCGATTTGCAGCACAGGGCCGCTCCTTTCCCCGGCGGCCTGTGGCCGCCGGGCCGTTCATGATAGATATAGTATACCAGCTTACCAGAAAAGTTCAACGGACTTTTTCGGGCGCAGACTCTGCGAGGCTTTTTCAGCAGAACAGCCAAAGGGCCGGGAGGCAATGCCTCCCGGCCCTTTGGCTGTAGAGAGAAAGAAAAGAGAGAGAAAAGAGGAAGAAGAACCGCCGCTATCTATGTCAAAGGCGATCAGCCTCTGCCGCCAAAGAACTGGTTGAAGAAATCTTCCATATCTCCAGCGGCGGGATAATTGCCGCCCTGTCCGCTCTGTGTATCGCTCTGCTGGGTATCCTGGCTGGTGGTGGCAGAGGCCATCTCTGTGGTACTGCCAAAGGTGAGTTCCGTAGTCATAACCTGACCGGCGCGAACAAAGGTCACAGTAACTGTATCACCAGCGGAGTAGCTTTTACTGCCCACAGCGGAGGTAATGTCCGACTGAGAGGTGACAACGGTGCTGCCAATCATGGTGATGACATCACCCGCCTGCAGGCCCGCCTGAGCCGCGGGGCCGCCCTCCACCACCTCCACCAGATAGCCGCCGGCACTGACACCGGCCTGGGGATAGCGGGAAGCGTCCGAAACGGTAATGCCCATATAGGGGCGGGTTGTCACCTGGCCATTCTCCATGATGTCCTTAATCATATCCAGCACATCATCCATAGGAATGGCGAAGCCCAGGCCCTCCACGCTGGCGCCGGAGGAAGAGGAGGAATACTTGGCGGACACGATGCCCACCACCTCGCCATAGGTATTAAACAGGGGGCCGCCGGAGTTACCGGAGTTGACGGCAGCCGTAACCTGAATCATATTAAAGGGGGTGCCATCCACATTAATCTCCCGGTTGAGGCAGGAAATAATGCCCTCGGAAAGGGAGAAGGTCAATTCACCCAGGGGGTTGCCAATGGCCAGCACCTCCTCGCCCACCTCAAGCGTGTCAGAACTTCCGATCACCACACTCTGAAGCTTCGTCTCGCCCGGGTCCACCTTCAAAACCGCAATATCGTAGTCCTCATCGCCGCCAACAACCTGGGCGGTGTAGGTGGTGCCGTTGTTGAGGGTAACTTCCACGCTGGTGCCGCCGCTGATGACGTGGTAATTGGTGACAATATAGCCATCATCCGTGATAATAAAGCCGCTGCCGGAACTGGCAGTCTGGACAGGCTGCATGAAATAGTTATAACCCACAGCGGAGACGTTGACGCTGACGCAGCTGTCCACGTTGGCACGGTAAATCTCCGGATAGGTCAATTTCTGGGTGCCGGTGACGCTGACGGTCGTTACCTCCGGGCGCTCCCGGTCACTGACCATGATCTGGGTCTGGGCCTGGTCGGCACTGCCGCCCCTCATATACCAGCCGATGCCCACAGAACCGCCGATGAGCAGCGCGGCACACAAAACGCCCGCCATCACCTTTGTCCACAGGGGATGGCCAGACTTCTTGGCTATTGGCTCCTGAGCGGGCTCCAGGGTGGGAATGGGCTCGCTGTAATCAGGCCGGTAGCTGTAGTGATACTCATAGTTCTTATTGTCGTTTTCGTTATACATGAAACATGCCTCCTTGACAGGTTGCTTGCGTTCCCTTTTGATGGTCTTAGCATACAGGGGATTTATGGCCAAAGTATGAAGAATTTTTGCAGAGTTTTTGAATAATTTGAAAAGGGTTTATGGCCGGGGCAGCCAGCTGCTCCGGATACCGGCGGGGGGAGGTGTCCGGCTGGGGGCGAGTACCGCCTCTTTCAAAGGGGAAGGCGGGGCCCGCGCCCCTCCCTCCGCAGAAAAAATATCCCCCGCAGGGGGCGAAATATCCCTTTTACGCAAAAAGGAGAGACGGCTAAGCCGTCTCTCCCAATGCTGTGGAGTATATGGCAGGACCGCCCTTTGAGCAGGCCGCCTGATCGGAGGAGCAGAAGTGTTTACTCCTCCTCTCCGTGGCCATGGTCGTGACAGGAGGCGGCACAGTGGTCACAGAGGCAGTCGTCACAGGGGATGCCCTTGTTCTTATAGTAATCCGCCACAGCGGCCTTTACCGCCTGTTCCGCCAGGACGGAGCAGTGGATCTTTACGGCGGGCAGGCCGTCCAGGGCCTCCACCACAGCCTTGTTGGTGAGGGTCAGGGCCTGCTCCACAGGCTTGCCCTTGATCATATCCGTGGCAATCGAACTGGTGGCGATTGCGGAGGCGCAGCCAAAGGTCTGAAACTTCACATCCTCAATCACGCCGTCGTCATTGATCTTGAGATACATGCGCATGATATCGCCGCACTTGGCGTTGCCCACCTCGCCAATGCCGTTGGCGTCCTCAATCACACCCACATTATGGGGATGGGCAAAATGCTCCATCACCTTTTCACTGTATTCCATAGCCATCACGCAAAACTTCCTTTCTAGCTTGATTTTCTTTTTTGATTAAGCCTGGTAGGGGTCCGGCATGGTCTCCAGCATATGCAGCCACACGGGACTCATCTGGCGCAGGGTCCTGACAACCTCCGGTACCTGGCTGAGGATATAATCCACCTGCTCCATGGTGTTATACTCGCACAGGCTCAGGCGCAGAGAGCCATGGGCCACCTCGTGGGGCATGCCCAGGGCCAGGAGTACATGGCTTGGGTCAAGGCTGCCGCTGGTACAGGCGCTGCCGGAGCTGGCGCAGATGCCGGCCATATCCAGGCGGAGCAGCAGGCTCTCCCCCTCCACACCCTCAAAGCAGAAGCTGACGATGCCGGGGACCTTGTGGTCCGGGTCGCCGTTGCAGCGGGAGCAGGGGATTTTGCTCAGCCCCGCAATCAGCTTATCCCGCATGGCGGTGGTATGGGCCATATTCTCCTCCAGGTGGTCGCAACTCTCCTTCAGCGCCGCGGCCATGGCCAGGATGGCGGGAATCGCCTCCGTACCGCCCCGCTTGCCCCGCTCCTGGGCGCCGCCCTCGATGAAGTTTTGCAGCTTCACCGACTTTTTACAGTAGAGGGCCCCGATCCCCTTGGGGGCGTGGAACTTATGGCCGGAGAGGGAGAGCATATCAATATTGTCCGCCACCACATCCACCGGAACATGGCCCACCGCCTGGACGGCATCCGTATGGAAGAGGACGCCCCGCTCCCGGCAAAGTTTCCCAATCTCCCGAATGGGCTGGAGGGTGCCGATCTCATTATTGGCAAACATAATCGTCACCAGACAGGTATCCGGACGAAGAGCGGCAGCCAGTTCCTCCAGACGGACCAGGCCGTTTTCATGAACAGGGAGATACGTAACCTCAAAGCCCTGCCGCTCCAGCCTGGCCAGCGTATGCAGCACAGCGTGGTGCTCAATCGTATCGGAAATAATATGCTTTTTCCCGGCAGCGGCGCCCATACGGGCGGCCTCGGTGATGGCCCAGTTGTCCGCCTCCGTGCCGCAGCCAGTGAAATAGATCTCCCGGGGCTCGGCATGGAGACAGGCGGCAATGGTCTCCCGGGCAGCCATAAGGGCCATATTGGCCTCCCTGCCCTTCTGATGGAGGCTGCTGGGGTTGCCATAAAGTTCGTGCATGGCGGGAAGCATCGCGTCAATGGCGGTCTGACTCATGGCGGTGGTGGCCGCGTTATCCGCGTAAACAAACATAGGTCCGTTCCTTCTTTCTCTAGAGCCAAGCATATCCGGCTCGATCTCCTAAATTCCTATATGGATATAGGTGTTTTCTGTGGTCTATGATACGGCGACAAAGGAAAAATGTCAAGAGTGAGATCAGCATTTTCCGGGAAGAGCACGGGGGGCGGCGCAGCGAGCGTCCAGGCGGCGCTGCTTATCCACCAGATCCGCCAGGGTGACATGGTCCACCACGTTGCTGATGGCCTGGTCCACCTGCTCCCAAAGTTCCAGGGTGGCGCAGGCCTGGCAGCGGGCGCACTGGTTTACCTCGTCATCCAGGCAGGAGACGGGAGCTATGCTGCCTTCCACCGTGCGGAGAATCAGGCCCACGGAGTAGTCCTCCGGGTCCCGGGTAAGATGGTAGCCGCCCCGGGCACCCCGGACACTGCGCACCAGACCGGCGCGGACCAGCACGGGAATGATCTGCTCCAGGTACTTTTCACTGATGCCCTGGCTGTCGGCCACGGTTTTGACCGACAGGTTTACCCCCTCCTCCTGCATGGCCAGAGCCAGCATCAGGTGCAGGGCATAGCGGCTTTTGGCGGATATTTTCAAGGGAACCACCCTCCTCTCTTGTAATTCCTATCTTAATATAGGGATTATTCCCTGTCAAGTGTGTATTATGACAAATTCCCGGCCACAGATGGAAATTTTATGGGGCAACCGCCGGCTTTGGGGCGGAGCGGGGTCAAAAAAGAGGCGTTGCCTCTTTTTTGAGAAAGCTGCGCTGCGCTCTGCGCCTCGGTGGACCGCCTAAGGCGGTCCATTCGACGCTCGCTCCGCGTAAAGTGTTTTTCCCGACGCGCATGTCGCCGGGAAAAACGGATCGGCACTCTTTTCGCGTCTGCGGACGCGAACTCTGCGAGGCTTTTTGACAAGCAAAAAACAAGGCCCACGGGAAATCCCGTGGGCCTTGAACTTATGGTAAGTTTTTAGGTGCGCTCGCTATCAGGTGAGATTAGTCAGCAATGCTGACAACCACGTTGGCAGCAGGCATGGTGAAGGTCAACTCAGCGCTGGCAGCCACAGCCTCCTCAGCGGGGGCAGCCAGGGTGGCGTAGACGTTGCCCTCGATATAGGTAGCGTTATCCGCAACCAGAGTATACTCGCTGTCGGCAGCATCCTCAGCCTTGGTGTACAGGGTGTACCCAGCATCCTGCCACAGGGCGATGTCGGCATCGCTCTCAACCTTGCGGGCAGTGTAGGTCGCCGCAACAGCGTCCTTACCGCCAGTCAGGGTACCGAGCTCCACACCGTTCAGCAGAACCACAGTGTCATTGGCAGCAGCGCCAGCAGTCTTAGCGGTCACGGTGAAGGTGATCTTCTCGTCAGCAGCAGCAGTTTCGGGCAGGCCCTTAACAGTGTAGTCATCAGTGATGTCGTTGGTGATGGTCCACTGGAAAGGATCCTCGGGCTGAGCATCCTCGTAGATGGCTGCAGCCAACTTGTTCAGAGCCTCAACCTCACCCCAGGAATCCTTCTCGGAGGTGTAACTCTCGGAGACGTTGATGACGTACTGGACAGCACCCTTGTTGTTGGTGACAACAACCAGGACATCGCCCACATCATAGTTCTCTTCCAGTTCCTCGACGGTGTAGGCCATGCGGACGTTCGTCATCTTGCCCTCAGCGTTGAAGCGGGACAGATCCTGATACACCACGAAGGCGGGAGTGGTCTCGGGATTGAAGTAGGTGTAGCCAGACTGGCCGGCCAGTTCCAGCTTCACATAGTCGTTGTTGTAGACATCCTTGGCAACCCGAACCAGACCCAGATAGATGTTATGATCCGCGAAGTCCTTGTCGATGATCTCAGCAACGCCATCGGTGTAGATGTCGAAGAAGTTGATGATCTGCTTATCGGTGATCTCGCCGTTTTTGACTTCCTTGGCGATCTCGGCAGCGTAGGTCTCGTTCTCCACATCCTCGCTGACGGTCCAGGCGTCGTAGGCCTTGTGGTCATACCACTTCTGGTCCAGAGCATAGACGAAGTTCAGGGTAGAGTCGGTAGCCTCGTAGGACTCGAAGACGATGACCTGAGCCACATCGTACATGTTGTCCTTATAAGAACCCTCGCCATCGATGGTCACAGCGTAACCGACGGAGCCCTCAGCCAGAACGGCCTCCTTGGGAGCATTGGCGTAGCCAACCCAGGAGTAGATCTCCGCGATGGCGCCCTTGCTGGTCTTCTGGACGAAGTAGTACTGGGTCTTGGTGGTAGCCTGGACATCCCCATCTTTGTAGGTGACGTTGGCAAAGGTCTTGTCATCCACCTCGGCGTCGGTCAGATCCAACTCAACAGCATAGTGGTAGGTCTTGTTGGAGGCATCCTGAACCTTGGCCAGGTTGTAGCCATCCTCGGAGACACTGTAAGCCGCGATGTTGGTGATGAAGGGATCATTATTGTCAGAATACTTACCAACAACCTCACCCTTCTCGTTCTGGGCAAAGTAGATATGGCCGGCCTCGATCAAACGATCCCAGGTGCCACGGTTGCCGTTGTCGCCCTCTTCGGTGTCAACAAAGACATCAGCGGGGTAGGACTTGCTGTCAACAACCTCGACATCAGCAAAGTCCTCAGCCTCGGTATCCCAGATCTGGGCCTTGAAGGTGTCATCGCGCTTGTCGGTCTCGAAGTAAGCGTCGGTCAGCAGAACGAAGCCGCGGTTGTAACCGGAGTCGGTGTACAGACGGACATAGCCGAAGTGATCGAGGTACAGATCGTAGTTCTCCTCGGTCTCAGCGTCGGAGATGTCGTAGTAGTACTCCTCAGCAGCCTGCTCAATGCCGGACCAGCTGTAGGTGGTGCCATCGCAGGTGATGGTCTCTTCCTTGTAGTTGATGCCCTTCTTGTCGATGGTCACAGCCACAGGAGTGACAACGTTGACATAGTACACGCCGTCGATGAGGGTGTAGAGAACCACGTCATCCACAGCCAGCTCGTCCTCGGTGACAATGTCAGCCTCGTCGATCTCAACATCCGTGTCATCCTCGAACACGAAGTAGTCCTTCTTGGTGTTGTGGTCAACAATGGTGGTCATGGTGAAGGTGGTCAGGAAGACATAGTCAGCCTTGCCGTCGCCATCGTTATCGATGACCTTCAGCCACTCGCCGTTGTCAGCACTCTCAACGCCCTTGAAGTCGGTGCGCTCGGTGATGTACTCAGCCTTGAACTTCTTGAAGGAAATCTCGTCGGAGACGTCATCGCCGGACTTGGTGCCCACATAGACCTCGCCCAGAACGATCTTGTCGCCTTCCTTGTCAGCGCCAGCGAAGATGTTCTTGATGATGGTCATGTCGTCCTCGGTGATCAGAGCGCCAGCGCGGATGACCTTCTCGATCTTCTCAGAGTTGGTAGTCTCCTGGTAGACATACTCGATGCGGTAGTCGGACTCGTAGCCGTCCACCTCGCCGCCGAAGTTGATGAAGTGCTCGGCGTCATCGCTCATGCCAGTGACCTTGGAGAACTTGGAGGAGGTGGAGATGCTGACGCCAGCGCCGTCATTCTCATACACGGTGTTGCCGGCATCGGCAATGGCCAGGACCTTGGAGCCGGTGACATACGCATAGCGAGCCTCACCGATGTCGGTCAGGTCGGTGCTGTAAGCCAAGGTGTAGGTCTTGTCCTCGGTCTCCAGCTGGGTCTTGCCAGCAGCCAGAGGCTCGGTGTCGTACAGGTCAGCAAACTCGTTGGCAACCACGACGCCCTCGATCTCTTCCAGCTTAAAGGTCTTGTAGCCCAGGGACTGGTCAGCCTCAGCATAACCGAAGGCCAGCGTGTAAGTCACCTGAGGAACCAGGATGGCACGGAACAGGATCTCAGCCACGACCTCACGGGTAGCGGCGACACCCAGGGTGCCGGCGGTGATGTTCTTGGTGATGCCCAGGGCCTCACCGCGGGAAGCGGTGTTGATGTCCCAGTCCTTACCAGTGAACTCGCCCATCTTGCCATAGCCGATCGCCCGCAGGATCATGGCCAGGGCCTGATAGCCGGTGACCTTGTCGTTGGGGCCGAAGCGGCCGTCACCGTAGCCGAGGATGTACTCAGCATTGGCGCAGAAGTTCACATAGCCAGCGTACCAGGAGTTGGACGCCACATCGGTGAACTTGTTGTTGTCAGCGTAGATGCCAACCTGGGTGTTGTCGACATCGCCGGTGACAATGCGGTAAACGATGGCGGCGACCTCAGCGCGGGTGATTTCACCCTTGGGCTGATAGCTGCCGTCGGTGTAGCCCTGGAACACCTTCAGGCCAGCGAGAACATCAACAGCTTCGGCATAGGTCTCGTTGATGTTCGCGTCGTCCGTAAAGGCATTGGCAACGGACATGACAGACAGGGTCATGACCAGAGCCAGGGCCAGCGCGAGAATCTTCTTGAGATTTCTCATGGTGGATTGTTTCCTCCTTTTCAATTTTCGCAAACCTGAGAGGCGCCACCTTCGTCCGCACCGGAGCACATACCGTGGCTAGCCGGTCCCGTATCTGTCCCGGGGAGAACAGCCGGGGGCGTCCTTGGGTTTACGGATGAAGTGTATCATTTGGGCCGGGGAAAGTCAATGGAAGGGCGGGGTTTGTAACACAACTGTAAAAAAACTCCCAGGGACAGCGGCGGCGCTACCTTATTATACATTATAAATTCGGCGGGGGGATTACGGGTTTGTTACAAAAAATTCGGGGACGTTGCACGGGGCACAGCAACTTTGAGCGGATGGAACGGGGGATATGAAGGGACGGTGAACTGGCATGGAACTGAACCGGGAGGGGCTTTTGGAGGCCCTGGGCAGAATTGCCCTATCCAACCCGGGGGACGCCATCGCCCTGGCACTGGCGCCGGAGGCGCAGAACGTGGCGGGGCTGGACTTATGGGGCGTGAGCGAATTTAAGCGGGGCAGCGGCGGCATTGTGGAAATTAAATTTACGGACCGGGTCAAGGCAATCTCCCTGCTGCTGGAGTGCGCCGGGGGCGGCGAGGACGGGATGGAAGCCCTGATCGCAGCCCTGGGGGAGTAGACAAGGGGGGACGGGATCTGCGGATCAAACGGTTTTCGGCAAAACAGCGGCGGGTCATGGGCTGGTGGAGCCCGGGTACGGCGGACAGCCGGCACGACGCCATCATCTGCGACGGGGCGGTGCGCAGCGGCAAAACGCTGTGCATGGGGCTGAGTTTCGTATGCTGGGCCACGAGCCAGTTCCACCGGCAGCAGTTCGCCTTCTGCGGAAAAACCGTGAGGGCCCTGCGGCGGAATCTGATGCAGGAACTGCTGCCCACCCTGGAGGAACTGGGGTTTCGATGCCAGGAGACACGGAGCGAAAACCTGGTGACGGTGGGGCGGGACGGACGGGAAAACCGGTTCTATCTCATGGGCGGCAAGGACGAGGGCAGCGCCGCGCTGATCCAGGGAGTGACGCTGGCGGGGGTACTGCTGGACGAGGCGGCGCTGATGCCCCGGTCCTTCGTGGAGCAGGCGGTGGCCAGGTGCTCCGTAAGCGGATCCAGGCTGTGGTTCAACTGCAATCCGGAGGGGCCACAGCACTGGTTTTACCGGGAGTGGATCTGTAAAGCCGAAGAGCGCAACGCCCTCTACCTCCATTTCACCATGGAGGACAACCCCGCCCTCTCCCCGCGCATCCGCCAGCGGTACCAGGCCAGCTACTCCGGTACCTTCTACCGGCGATTCATCCTGGGGGAGTGGACCGCCGCCAGAGGCCTGATCTACGACTTCTTCGACCCCGACCGGGACGCACGGCCCAGGCCGGAGGGCGAGATGGAGGCCTACGTCATCTCCGTGGACTACGGTACGGCCAATCCCTGTTCCTTCGGCCTGTGGGGTCAGCAAAGGGGCGTATGGTACCGGATGGAAGAATATTACTATGCATCCAGGCGTACCGGCAAGCAGCTGACCGACCAGGAATATGTGGCCGCTCTGGACCGGCTGGCAGCGGGACGGCCGATTCAGCTGGTGGTGGCCGACCCGTCCGCCGCCAGTTTTATTACCGCCCTGCGCCAGACCGGATACCGGGTGGTAAAGGCGGAAAATGAGGTGCTCTCCGGCATCCGCATCACCGCAGACCTGCTGAAAAGCGGGAAAATCGTCATCTGCCAGGGGTGCGAGGACTGTCTGAGAGAGATGGCGCTGTACCGCTGGAGCGAGGAGGCGGGGGGCCGGGACACCCCCCGAAAGGAGGATGACCACGCCATGGACGACATGCGCTATTTCGCCGCCACGGTGGCAGGGCGGCAGCCGGCGGGAGGCGGCGCCTTTTGCAGCGTGGAGCGGGACAGCTGTCAAAAAAGCGATCCGCTGTTTTTTTGACAGGGCGGCAATGATTGGGGGAGGATTTTTTTGAGATGAAGCTATGGAAGCGGAACAAGGAGACGGGCATCGCGGCAAGAGCGGTGCAGGTGCGGCGGAACGACGGGGCTGTATTCGGGGCACTGGAAGGCTATGTGCCCCTTCAGCGGGGGGACGCCCGGCTATACCGGGCCATCCGGGAGGCGGTGCCCCTGATCGACGCCTGCATCTATAAGATCATCCGCCTGTGCGGCGGAGTTACCGCCCGGTGCGGCGACAAGGCGGCAGAGCGGGAGTTGAACCGGTTTTTGGAGCGGGTGCCGGTGGGCCGGGGCCAGTGGGGCATCAACGCCTTTCTGGACCAGTACATGGACTCCATGCTGGTATTCGGCCAAGCCGTCGGGGAAATTGTCCCCAGCAGGGATGGACGGGACATTGCGGCCCTCCTCTGCGCCAGGACAGACGACATCCACATCCAGGAGGGAGAAAGCCCCCTGGATTTTACGCTCTGCGCCATGGATCAGAGGGGAAAAATCGCCCCCCTCCCCTGCCAGGAACTGCTGCTCTTCACCCCCTTTAACCCGGAAGCCCACAGCCCTTACGGCGTATCCCTTCTGCGGAGCATGCCGTTTCTTACGGAACTTCTGAGCAAAATCTACCAGGCCATGGGGGTGAACTGGGAGCGGATGGGCAACGTCCGCTTTGCGGTGGTATACAAGCCCCAGGCCGGAGAACTGGAGCGGGGCATGGCTCAGGAGCGAAGTCAGCAGCTGGCGGCGGAGTGGAGCCGGGCCATGGAACAGACCCGGGGCGGCAGCGTACGGGATTTTGTGGCCGTGGGGGATGTGGATATCCGGGTCATCGGCGCGGACAACCAGGTGCTGGACAGCAGCGTGCCCATCCGGCAGATTTTGGAGCAGCTGGTAAGCAAAACCGGCATCCCCCCCTTCATGCTGGGGTTGAACTGGACCAGTACGGAGCGGATGAGCGCCCAGCAGGCGGATCTGCTTACCACGGAGATGACCGCCATCCGCAGAAGCCTTACCCCCGCCGTACGCCGGATCTGTCAGCTGTGGATGCGGATGCACGGCTACGGAGGAGATTTTGAGGTGGTGTGGGACGACATCAATCTGCAAGATCTGCTGGAGGAGGCAAAGGCGGACTGGTACCGGGAGCAGGCCAGAAAGCTGCGCATTGAAAACGACCGGGCCGAGGGCGGCCCCACCTAAGAGAGAAAGGGACGATGGATTTGGATGTGAGGAAGCAGCCGGGGTATGCGACACCCTGCCAGGTATCCGGCCAGGAACTGGCACAGATCAACGCCCTGGCAAAAAGCGAACTGACGGCGGAGCAGGTATACACCTTTGCGGTGCGCCTGTGTGACAACGAGGTGGACCGGGACTACGAGCGGTTCGACCGGGAGGCCCTGGAGGCACTGGGCCGCCTGTTTGTGGGAAAGACCGGCATTTTTGACCACAACTGGTCCGCCCAGGGTCAGACCGCCCGGCTGTACCGGACGGAACTGTGCCGGGGAGAGGGCGCCACAGCGGCGGGCGACCCATGCTGGTACCTGAAGGGGTGGGCCTACATGCTCCGCAGCGAAAAAAACCGGGAACTGATCGGAGAGATTGAGGCGGGCATTAAAAAGGAAGTCAGCATCGGGTGCAGCGTTGGGAGGCGGGTATGCTCCATCTGCGGGGAGGAGGCCTGCTCCCACCAGAAGGGCGGACGGTACGGAGGAAAACTCTGCTACTTTACTCTCCAGGCCCCCTCTGACGCCTATGAGTGGAGTTTCGTGGCGGTACCCGCCCAGCGGAAGGCCGGGGTCATCAAGGCCTTCGGCCAGGAGGGAGCGCTGCGGGGGCTGCTGGAGGAGCAGCCGGAGGCGCTTAAACGCCTGGAGGCACTGGAGCGGGAGGCAGAACTGGGCCGGGCGTATCTGGCCGGGCTGCGCAGGGAACTGGTGCGTCTGGCCGGGCTGGCGGAGGAGGAATTGGATCTGGACCTTTTCGCCCGCATGGCGGAAAAGCTGGAGGAGCCCGAGCTTCTGGAACTGGCCAGGGCTTACCGCCGCAGGGCGGAAAAGCGGTTTTCCCTCTCCCCTCAGCTACGGCCTGCTCAGGCCGGAGAACGGGAGGAGGTGGGGGCATTCCTGATCTGACGATGAAAACGCGGCATTGCCGCTTTTCTAAAGAGGCTCTGCCTCATTACACGACAAAGGAGAAATACATATGAGCGTTTCTTTTCATGGCATTGGCCAGGTATGCGCCACCTTTCTGGGAGCCGGCGTGGCGGAGGGCCAGGTGGTCAAAATGAGCGGCCGGGGCACAGTGGGCCCCTGCGGGGACGGCGACAGCTTCTGCGGTGTGGCGGTGTGCGTCAAGGACGACGCATGCAGCGTACAGGTGGACGGTTTTGTCACGGTGGGGTACACGGGGACTGTTCCCACCATGGGCTACACCACCCTGGCCGCCAACGGCTCCGGCGGCGTCAAAACCGCCTCCACCGGGGGTATTTCCTGCCTGGTGGCAGACGCGGACACCACGGCAAAGACCGTGACCATCAAACTGTAAAGGGAGGATCATCCACATGGCTTATACCTACGACAACCTGAAGCTGGAAAAGGGTATGTACGGCGAAAGCGGCAAGTCCTTTACCCAGGTGCTGGAGGCCGCCGACCCCAGCGAACAGTACCGGGGCACCTCTTTGGAGGGCATGGACGCCTTTCAGCGGCAGCTGAAACGCTTCGACATCAAGGTAAAGGGTGGCCAATCCGATGTGGTGGAAAAGTTTTTCCGCACCACGGAGTCGGCGGTGCTGTTCCCGGAGTTTGTATCCCGGGCGGTACGCCAGGGCATGGAGGAGGACAGCGTCCTCCCCGCCATTACCGCAACCGTCACCCAGTTTGACGGCATGGACTACCGCTCCATCTACTCCGTGCCCAGCGAAGAAGAGAAGAGCCTGAAGCGGGTGGAGGAGGGCGCTCAGCTGCCCCAGACCAGCGTGCGCACCCAGTCCAACCTGGTAAAGCTCCACAAGCGGGGCCGGATGCTGGTGGCCTCCTACGAGGCCATTCGTTTCCAGAGGCTGGACCTGTTCTCCATCACTCTGCGTCAGATTGGCAGCCACATTGCCAGAATGCACCTGGAGGACGCCATCAGCGTCATCCTGAACGGCGACGGCAACAACAATGCCGCCAAGACCTTCTCCGTGGGCACCAGCCCCGTGGGCGGCACCAGCGGCACACTCAGCTACGACGCGCTGCTGGATTTCTGGGCCCAGTTCGACCCCTACACCATGAATACCATTCTGGTGCCCGGGGCAGTGATGCTGAGCATGCTGAAAATGGACGAATTCCAAAATCCGCTGACGGGGCTCAACTTTCAGGGCACCGGCGCACTCTCCTCCCCCCTGGGAGCCAAGCTGTTGCGCACCAGCGCCATGCCTGCCGGCAAGCTGATTGGCCTAGACCGCAGCTATGCGCTGGAAATGGTCAGCGTGGGGGATGTTATGGTGGAGTACGACAAACTGATTGACCGGCAGGTGGAGCGGGCCGCCATCACCAGCACCTCCGGCTTTGCCAAGCTGTACGCCGACGCGGCCAAGGTGCTGACAATCTAAGCCGGGGAAGCGGCAAAGGAGGCAAGGGGATGCACGAAAAAATTGTAGCGCTGGCCGCAGCCATTGCCCGGCCCACGGCGGAGGAGACGCCCCTGCTGGAGGCTCTCTGCACCGCCGCAGAGGCGGAGGCGGTGGGGCGGCTGCGGGAGGGCATTGCCGCGGAGGACTGCGGCGAGGCCCTGCCCTGCGCCGGGGCGCTGCTGGCGGCGGCGGGCCTGCTGCCCGCCAGAAGCGGAGGCGGCGTGGAACAGTTTACCGCCGGAGAGGTCAGCATCCGCACCGGCGGAGGCGGGGACCTGTGCCAGCTGGCGGCCGCTTTCCGCCGTCAGGCGGCGGATCTGATGGCGCCCTTCTGGGGGGACGACGGCTTTGCCTTTCTGGGGGTGCGGGGATGAGGGACGCCTTCGCGCGGATTCTCTCCCGCCACGGCCAGAGCGCCCAGGTGACAGCCCCGGCGGGAGATGGGAGCGAAGAAATCCGGCTCTTCATCCAGCCCATCCTCCGCCAGAGGGAGGAGGGTCCCGCCAGGGCAACGCCCCTGGGAGCAGTAAGCCGACGGCGATGGCTGTGTTTGGCGGGCCGGCCCCTGTCGCCGGGGGACCACATCAGATGGAGGGAACGCACATTGGTGGTTCAGGACGCCAGGGCGGTCTTTCTGAAGGACAGCCTCGTCTACTGCTGGGCCATCCTGCGAGGTGAGAAGGAGGCGGCACAGTGAACCATGGGCTGGAACAGGTGAAAACCGCGCTGGTGGAGGCGCTGGAGCAAAGCGGCCTGCGGGCCAGAGCCGCCTTCTCCCCCGGCTGGGCAGAGGCCTACGACGAGCCGGTGGCCGCCGTGGGGCTGCGCACCGGGGAGAGCCGGGGCGGCGCCATGCACAGCTACCTGGGCTGCCAGTTGGACAGGGAAACCCAGGCCTACCGGGAGATATACGGCATGCGCCTGGATTTGACGCTGTCCCTGGATCTGTACGCCCCCGCCCGGGTGGGGGTAAGCGGCTGCGACCAGGCCCTGGAAACGCTGCACCAGGCGCTTCTCACCTCCCTGCCCGCCGGACTGCGGGGCAGAGAACTGAAGTGGGAGGAGGCGGGGTGGGATGAGGAGACCGGCATGTTCCTGCGCCGGGGCAGCCTTGTCTGCGATGCTTTCTTTACCGCCATCGTATCCGAGGACGGCGTACTGCTGTCCGATTTTATACTGAAAGGTGTTGTGACCAAATGAGCAACTTGATCCATGAGCGTCCGGGAGTCTACTCCTCCTACGACGCCTCCGCCATCATCCGGGGCGGGCGGGCCGCCCGGGTTATTGGCGTGGCGGCCAAAAGCACCGCCGGAGAGACGGGCGCGCCGGTAACGCTGACCAGCTACGAGGCGGGCCTTGCCGTATTTGGAGAGGACGCGGCGGACACGCCGGGCATGTCCACCCTGCTGCGGCTGCTGTTTTTGGGAGGCGTGTCCACGGTGGTGGCTGTTCACGTGGAAGAGTCGGACTACGAGTCCGCTTTTCAGGCCCTCAACGGGGTGGAAAACATTCAGATCATTCTCTGCGACAGCGGCGACCTGGCCGTACAGCAGAGTCTGCGTTCCTGCCTGGAGACGGCCTCCGCCGCCCGGCGGGAGCGCATCGCCCTGGTGGGCATGGCCGGGGCCACCACCGCCCAGCTGGTGGAGCGGGCGGAACTGCTCAACAGCGAGCGGATGGTGCTGGTGGGCCCCGACGCACTGGACAGCCAGGGAAACGCCCTGGCCGGCATATTTGCCGCGGCGGCGGTGGCGGCGGCGGTGGCGGCCGTCAACGATCCGGCGGTACCCCTTAACGGCACCGCCCTAAAGGGCCTGGGCGGCGTGTCCGCCGCCTACAGCGACAACGACATCGACCTGCTGGTGCGGGGAGGCGTGACGCCACTGGAGGCGGTTGGCGGCGTGGTGTCCCCGGTGCGGGGCATTACCACCCGCACCACCACTGGCGGCGCCGCCGACACCACCTGGCGGGAACTGACTACCATTCTTATTGTAGACGACGTGATTCCCTCCATTCGCCAGAACCTGCGCAGCCGCTTCATCCGGACAAAAAACACTGTCCAGACCCGGGGCGCCATCCGTTCCCAGGTCATTGTGGAACTGGAAAACAAGCAGAAGGCCCAGATCATTGACAGCTACGGCGAGGTAAGCGTATCGGCGGACAAGGAGGACCCCACCATCTGCCTGGTGGAGTTCAGCTTCGCCGTGGCGCACGGCCTCAACCAGATCTATCTCACCGCCCACATCACCATTTAAGGAGGAAAGCCCATGGACGTAACAGGATTTCCCACCAGCTGCGACATCTATCTGGAACTGGAGGGAAAAAAGGTGGCGGTGGTGCAGAGTTACACCGCCAAGGCCACTAAGAGCAGCCAGGTGGTGGAGGCCTTTGGCGAACGGGAGCCGGTGGCCACCATCAACGGGCAGAACAAATACGTATTGGAACTGACCCGGCTCTACGCCACTGACGACGCCATCAGCGACGGCATCGACTTTTTTGCTCTGGCGGATTTTTCCCTGGTGATCTGCAAGCCGGACCGGAAGGTCATCTACAGCGGCTGCCAGTGGAGCGCCATCCAGGAGGAGGGCAAGGTGGGCGCCATGGTGGCGGAAAAGGTGACGGTGGTGGCAACCAGCCGCATTGAGGTGGCCGCCTGATGGAGGAACGGGACACACTTCAGCTGAGCATCCGGCTGCCTGTGGAGGCGTTAGGCCGCCTCAGCCGCCTGTTGGAACAGGTGGCTGAGCTGCTGGAGGGGAGCGGCGGAGGGAGGTCTGCCCTCTCCTCCTCCGGGGGCCGGGAGACGGCGTCCAGCGAGCATTTTGACGGGGAGCGCTTTGCCAGCCTGCTGCGGCGTGAAATGGCGCCGGCGCCCACGGCGGAACGGGCGGAAGCACCCGCCTTTTCCATCCCGGAGCCCCCGGTTTCCGCCGGTGGGGTGCCGGAAGCAGCGGCTGACGGCAAACCGGTCCAGGCCCCCCGCTTCACCCGTCAGGGGGACCCCCCCTCCGCCCGGAGGGAACCGGCGGGCAGCGAGGCGGCCACGGCAACGGGCGGGGCTGTCTCCAACGCCCCGGATGCCCCCGGCGGCCCTGCCGCCGTCCTGGAGTCGGTGGCACTACCCCCCTCCCCCGCCCCGGCGGTGGAGCGGCCCACGGAGACCATCCCCGCCCCGGCGGTGGCTTTTGAGCACCCGGCGGACATCCAGGCGGCGGAGGGAACTGTGTCCGCCTACTTTCCAGCGCCCGGGGGCGGGCGCCTGGCGCCGGTAGAGGAACTGGTCAGCCCCGGGCCTGCCCCCCTGACGGCGGAGGCGGTGGCCCTGGCCTTTCAGCGGGATGACCGGCGATATGACAATGGGTTTCCCCTGTACTAAGGGAGGTGCAGCGCCATGCAGCTAGCCCCTATGCGCTACAAGGATTACATCTGGCCCCACAACCCCGCCACCTACTCCATCACCTATCAGCGGCATATCGCCGTCCACAAGGTGCCCTTTGGCCGCTACTGCATGCAGGACCTGGGTCAGGGCTGCCGGATTATGCGGGGAGCGGGCGAATTTGCCGGGGAGGGAGCCTACGAGGAGTTCAAGCGTCTGGCCACCGTGTTCTATGGGGAGGGACCGGGACTTCTGGTCCACCCGCTGTGGCAGGTGTCCAACGCCTATTTTACCGCCCTGCGTCTGGAGCAGGAGCCCACACCGGACTACGTGCGCTACAGCTTCACATTCCAGGAGCGCTTTGACGGCTACAGCGAGCATCTGACAGACCTGTCCGACAGGTCCCAGCGGGGCGACCAGACATCCTATACCGTGGCCAGCGGCGACACTCTGTGGGCCATCGCCCTGCGCCACGGCGTGAGCACGGAGGCGCTGCTCGCCGCCAATCCGGGCATCAAAAACCCCAGCCTGATCCAGGTGGGAGAAGTGGTGGTGATCCCATGCTGACAATCCGCCTGACAGGCTATGACGGTTCCCGGTATGAACTGCCCCTGCCACTGCGGTGGGACCTCACATATACCGGCGGCGTTCCCTGCGACAGCATGGCCGCCACCTGCCTCTATGACCCCGCCATGGCCCGGGCCCTGCCCAGGGCCGTCCGGTTTGAGGCCCTGCGGGACGGGGAAACCATGCTGGCCGGGGTGGTGGACGCCTATGAGATCAGTCTCTCAGAGAGAGGGCTGCTGGCCACGGTGGAGGGCCGGGGCATGGCCGCGCTGCTGCTGGACAATGAGTCCGAGGCCGTCACCTACCAGCGGGCCGTCACAAGCGCGGTGGTGCGGCGGCACGCAGACCCCTACGGCATCGACAGCATCACCGGCCAGCCTTTGTCCCTCCGGAACTACGCCGTCTCCGCCGGATCCAGTCAGTGGAAGGCCATCCGGGATTTTACCCACCGGGCGGGAGGCTTTGAGCCCCACTTTACCAGAGAGGGAACCCTGGTGCTCCAGTCCCTGTGGGGCAGCGGACGGCGGCTGTCCATTGACGGGCAGACCCCTCTGCTGCGCCTAAACAAGCGGGAGGAGCGCTACGGTGTGATCTCCGAGGTGCTGATCCACGACAAGGTCCGAGGCGTGCGTCAGCAGGTGGTCAACCAGCCCTTTCTGGACCGGGGCGGCTGCCGCCGCCACGTACTGTACATGCCCCGCAGCACCGAGGATGACCGGCGCTATACCGGCGCGTATCAGATTGCCCAGTCCGGCCTGGAGCAGCTGACGCTGATGGCCGAACTGCCCATAGCCTTTGCCGCCTTCCCCGGAGACCAGGTGTCTCTGGAGTTGAAGCAGCTGGGGCTGCGGGGGCTGTACGACGTGACAGAGTCCCGCTGCCGCATGGATGAGAGCGGAGAGAGGACGGAACTGACTTTAAGCGAGAGGTGAGAGCAGATGTGGCTATCAAAAAAGCTGTCCGTCAACCGGCGGGCAGAGCAGGAGGGCGCCGCCGCCGACATGGGCGTAACCACCATCGGCGGAGCCTGCGCCTCTGTCATGACCCGGGGAGAGCAGCGGGATCTGCCCGTCTTCTCCCCCGGTGGATTTTTGTGGCAGCCCCGGGCGGGGGACACGGTGCTGGTCATCAAGGGAGGCTCCGGTTGCCAGGAGCAATGCGTGGTGGCGGCGGAGGCCGCCGCCACGCCTCCGGAGGGAATGGCCCCGGGGGAGGTATTCCTGTACTCCGCGGGGGGCTCCTCCATCTATATCAAAAACGACGGGAGCCTGATTGTCCGGGGAGCGGTGAAACTGCGGGGGGATCTGAGCGTCATCGGCCAGGTAGCCCTCCAGGGGCGGGTGGACATCAACGGGAAGCTGGTGATCAACGGGGAGCCGTACCGGCCCTGCACCTGCGCAATGGCGTAACCGCGGCCGGCAGCTGCAATAGGAGAAGCATATGGAACTTAAACTTATCCGTGGGGACTATGTCCCCGATCAAATGGGCGGCGTGGTGCGCTGCGCTGACAGCGAAGCGCTGCTGTGCCGGGTACTTTTCCGGCTGACCGCTCACCGGGGCCAGTTCCCCCTGCTGCCGGAGTTGGGCAGCAGGCTGTATCTGCTGGGCCGGGAGAGCCCCGCCGGGCGGCTGGCCGCCGCCCGGCAGTACGCCGTGGAGGCCCTGGCTCAGGAGCCGGTTTCGGTGACGGATCTCTCCCTGTCCCCCGCCGGCCAGGGCCGCATGGACGTCACGATCCTGCTGGACTGCCAGGGATCTGAACTGGTGGTCACACTGACTGTATAGGGAGATGCCATGACTAAAACCATAGACGAACTTTACAAGGAGATGCTCTCCTGCTTCGGCCAGCGCAGCGGCTATGTTCCCAATGCCTCCTGCGATCTGGCCGCCCGGCTTTACGCCGCGGCCGCCCAGATCCAGGGCCTGTACACCCAGGCCCAGTGGGTACTGGAGCAGTGCTTTCCCCAGAGCGCCCAGGGCGCCTATCTGGAGCGCCACGCTGCCCTGCGGGGACTGTACCGGGGCGTGGCTACCCGGGCCGCCGGAGTGCTGCGCTTCGGCACTGCCGAGGCGGCTGACACGGATCTCACCATTGAGGCCGGCACGGTGTGCATGACAGAGGAGGGAATTCGTTTCGTTACCACGGAGGATGCGGTCCTGTCCGCCGGAAGCCTCTATGCAGACGCCCCGGCTCTGGCCATGGAACCGGGCAGGTCCGGCAACGTGGCCCCCGGCACCGTCACCATCCTATCGGCCATGCCCATAGCCATTCGGGCCTGTACCAATCCGGACGCCTTCAGTGGAGGGGACGACGCGGAGAGCGACGACAGCCTGCGCCGCCGGCTGCTGGACACCTACCACCGCCTGCCAAACGGAGCCAATACCGCCTATTATGAGCAAACGGCCCTCTCCTACGCCGCTGTGGCGGCGGCCCAGGCTGTGTGCCGCCCCAGGGGTATCGGCAGCGTGGACGTATATGTGGCCAGCAACGCCGGAATTCCCGATGAAGAACTGCTGGCGGAAATTGAAAGCTATCTGCAGGAGAAGCGGGAGATCTCCGTGGACCTCCAGGTGCTGCCCCCCACCGCCCTGCCGGTGGACGTGGCGGTGGCCATCCGAAGCGCCGACGGCTTCTCCTTCTCCGCAGCCCAGGCAGCGGCGGAAGCGGCCATCCGGGGAGCCTTTACTGGAGCGCTTCTGGGGCGGGAGATGACAATGGCCCAGCTGGGGAACCTGCTCTACAGCCTGGATGAGGTGTCCAACTACCGGCTCACCGCCCCTGCCGCCGACATCCCCGCCGCCACCGCCGTGCTGCCCACCCTGGGCAGCCTGACAATTACGGAATGGGAGGCGTAAGATGGGATACGGTGACTATCTGCGGGCGCTGCTGCGCCCGCTGGGGGTCTATGATCTCTCCCCCGCCAGCCTCAGCGGCGCGGAACTGGACGCCCTGGGCCTGGGCCTGGACGGCATTGCCGCCCAGATCGCCTATGTGGAGCGGGAGGGGGCCCTTCCCACCGCCCAGGGGGAGGGGCTGGACCGGCTGGAGGCGCTCTTCGCCCGCTCACCGGTTCACTACTCCGCCGATCTGCGCCGCCAGGCCATTGCCGCCCTGCTGGCCATCGGGGAGGGCTGCCTCACCCCCGGCGACATCAACGCCGCCATCGTCGGCTGCGGCATCCGGGCTCTGGCCCTGGAGCAGGGCGGCTTCGGCTACATCCGGGTCATATTCCCCGATGTAGTGGGCATTCCCGAGGGGTTCCCCCAGATTCAAACGATTATTCTGGACATTATCCCCTGCCACCTGGAGGTGGAGTTCTACTTCCGGTACCTGACCTGGGCGGAATGCCAGGAGCACGGCTACACCTGGGCCATCGTCCAGCAGAACCAATGGACCTTTTATCAGTTCCAGTGCGCGGTATAGCGCAGCAAAGCGCCCGGGCGGGACGAGGATACCCTAGCCCGCCTTCCCATCCGGGCACCGCCGCTCCAGCCGCTCCTTCTGGGCTGCCAGGGTTCCCAAAGTGTCCCCCAGCTGGGTAAACACCGCTGCCAGCACCGCCAGTGTCTCGGCATCCAGGCTGTCATAGAGGCCATTTGCTACTGCTGTCACCAGCAGGGTAAGTTCCCGCGGGTCCATGGCATCCCCTCCCTCGCCAGTTTATGCGGCAGTCGGGGGCAGCTTCACAGAAAAAGCCCACCCGGACGGCGTAGCCGTCCGGGTGGGCTTTTTCTGATACTTCCGCATCTGCAGGCGCGGACTCTGGGAGAGTTCTTCAGTTCATGGCGGCGGCGCTGTCCGCAAACAGACGCGCCACCCGCTCCGCCACGGCGGGGCAGGCGCGCAGCTGGGGGTCCGTCTCCAGCTGCGCCTCGGCCGCCGCCTGGGCCTCCCGCAAAAGGGCCATGTCGCAGCTGAGATCCGCCACCTTCAGCGCCGGCAGGCCATGCTGCCGCCGGCCAAAGAAGTCGCCGGGACCGCGCAGGCGCAGATCCTCCTCCGCGATGCGGAAGCCGTCGCCGGTGCGGGTCATCACCCGCAGCCGCTGGCGGGTCTCCTCGCCCCGGTTGTCAGAGATGAGGACGCAGTAGGATTTATGGGCTCCCCGGCCCACCCGGCCCCGCAGCTGGTGCAGCTGGCTGAGGCCGAAGCGGTCCGCGTCCTCCACCACCATGACCGTGGCGTTGGGTACATCCACCCCCACCTCCACCACTGTGGTGGAC
>CDZQ01009628.1_pt1 | contig 31344 bp, 26 predicted proteins | sample 554831 | NCBI WGS metagenome assembly CDZQ01 (sample SAMEA3182112, study PRJEB8094) | gut metagenome | biome: human; feature: gut; material: Stool; isolation source: human stools | place: Canada | collected 2013-05-06 | reverse complement strand
AAAGTGCTCAATCGTATGCCTAACTCTTCCCGGATCTGTGTGGAACCCTTACGGATCGCTAGGTAGTCCTCCACAGCCTGAATCTTTACCTCCGGCGGTATTTTGCCTTTTAAACTCATGATAATTGCTCCCTCCGCTTCGACCGTTTTGTTTTTCCGCTGTCTACTTTAAAGGGAGCATATCATTTCTTGGGCGGTCGGTTTTATGACGAAAACGGCCAGTTGACCTCTCCAGAATCTTTGAATGGGAAAATTGCGGTTTTTAAATACATCTTCAGATCCAAAGCGGGTGAGGAACTTTCCGTCATTGTCAATGATGAAAAGGCAAAATATGAGATTAAGCCGCGTGGAAACGGTTCGACATCAATGAAACTCGGCATTGGAACTGACCGTATCGCTCCAAGTAAGGTAGTGTCCTCATTTATGATGTTACCGCCGACTTGTGGTGTAAAAACTCCGAGTAATTTGCAATTATCCATTTTGAGCGCAAATAATTACTGGCTTCAGTCAATGTGGCTTGAATGTAGCACGAGTACCGGCGCGGAAAATGAAGCTGTTTTCACTGTCAAAGACTGTATTTTTGGTGGCGGCGTAAGTAAGGAAACCACCGATCGGGCAGGGCGTTATTTCAAATTAAATATTGAGAAGCGCATGGCGGACATCGTCGCCTTTGCCAGTAATATAGATATTTATAGTGAAGAAATCACACAGGTTATTAAACTCTTCTCTGACATTTACCTCGGCATCCGTGCCTTTAACTACGAAGAGTGTACCGAAGCAACGAAAACACTCATGGAGTCGCTTGCACAGCAGTTCCCTGATGTCTACTCTGGCATTACTGATCCTGTGCCAGCTTTGCTTGATATTGCGATGCAAAAAAGCCCTGAAGAAGCCAATGGTACAGACGTTTTCAGCGGTAATGAGAGTGCATTTAAGGATTGGTTGTCTCATCTCCCCAAAGCAAACGGTGAATTGTATGCTGAAAATACCAGAAATCAGTATATCAGCGCACTGAAGGCAGTCACTACTCAATTCGCAGATGCCATAGCCCCATTCACTTCTGTTTTTGAAATTGCAGATGCTGAGCCTTTGGAAAGGGCTGTTGCTGCTATCAAATCTGATGATACATACGAAGAGTTCAACCGTAGTCATGGTAATGGTTCCTTGTCTGCAGGGCTCGATCTCTACAAACGCTTTTTGCTCGAGTGTAAAGCTGAACCTATCCGGGATATTTGCTATCGTACTGGCTATCACAGTGAATTTTCCCGTAACCGTATTCTTTTTGGTGCTCCTGGCACGGGTAAAAGTTTTACGCTGAACGGTGACCGTAAAGAACTCCTGTATGGTAATCGTCACGCAGACGAAACTACTCTTGACCGCAGTTTATATGGAGAATACGAGCGCGTGACCTTCCACCCAGACTATTCCTATGCCAATTTTGTCGGTACATATAAGCCAGTACCTAGCAAGGACAGCGACGGAAAGGACACTATCACTTATTCCTACGTTCCGGGACCGTTTATGCGTACTTATGTGAAAGCCCTTCAGAATAGCAGAACTGGTGATTCCAAGCCTTTCCTGCTTGTGATTGAGGAAATCAATCGAGCCAATGTCGCAGCCGTGTTCGGTGATGTGTTCCAGTTACTCGACCGTGGTGATGATGAGGTCAGTGAATATCCGATTCAGGCATCTGAGGATATTAAAAAATATCTGGCAAAAGAACTCGGCGGCAAGCCCGGTGATTACTCCGAAATCCGTATTTCAGACAATATGTTCATCTGGGCTACCATGAACAGTGCCGACCAGGGCGTGTTCCCGATGGATACAGCTTTCAAACGTAGATGGGATTTCACTTACTTGGGCATTGATGACAGTGAATCTGGGATCTTGGGTAAAAAGGTCACCCTTGGTCAAGGGGAGAATCGTCGTATCGTTGAATGGAATGCACTCCGCAAGGCCATCAACGATGAGCTCCTCACCTATAGGGTAAATGAGGATAAACTGATGGGACCGTATTTCATTTCCAGAAAAAATCTTCCAGATGGAAATGAGATTGATCCTGTTTCATTTACCCGCATTTTTAAGAACAAGGTTCTGATGTACCTTTTTGATGATGCCGCAAAGCAAAAGCGACCCTCGCTGTTTGCAGGGTGCAGAGATGAGAACAAAAATCTGTATTCCCAGATTTGCAGAGAGTTCGATACGAAGGGCGTATTTATCTTCTGTAACCGAATCAGCGATCGTTTCTTGCCAGAGGATGATTGAGAATGATTTCAGTATTTTTGCGAGAACAAAAGCGCTATACCCAGGAAGAACTGGTTAGAGAGTTCCACTGCTCCGAGGAAAAAACTGTCCGCATTCTAAAGCGGCTGAAGGAATATGGTGTTCTGAAGGCCGTCAAAGCGGATGACACACAGAAAGACCTTACCGATCTTGTGGACGAGGATATCGAAATCGCTGATGTTGAAGTCGGAGAAAACGAGTATCTATATGTGTTCACGTTTGTGGGTGTTATTACCATTGAGGGGCGTGTGCTGAAATGTTACCCGAAATATCTGATTGGTGCTACGGCTCCCAAAGCGGAGCTGAAACAAGTGCTGAAGGTTCTGGAGAAATACAATTCCAAAGAGCAAATTATTCGTATGTATAATGATACGAGTGACAGTAGCGCATTTAATATGCTGGCTGTTATGCTGTTCCTCCTCCATGATTATTTCGAGTATGGTGCCTATACCAACACACAGGATATCATCGAATCCAACGGATCTGGTGACATTCCTTGGGATAAGACCATCAACGAGACTTTCGCGCTCTTAAGCAATAATCGGCCGTATTACCCTGAATTGCTGACCATGAAGCGGGTGAATGACGAGTTTGATTTCTTTAAGCGACTGCACGAGTGCATACTTACCCGTTGCACAGCGGAATTACGGGATGCCGATTTGCTGGATCTCTTCGATATTATGGGCGTTGATATCTCTGACGAGCAGATTGAAGACTTCGGAGAAAAAGAGTACGTTCTGGATCGTATTGCAAAGGAACTCAATGTTCAATTTAACACCCGCAAACAGCTCCTGCTGAAAACCCTCTATGCTTACATAGCGAATAGCAGCACACTGGACGATCTGGACTGTTTTAGTATGTTCGGCACGAACAGTTTCAACTTGGTGTGGGAAAACGTCTGTGCAGAAGTAATGGACAACCAATTGCAGAAACCTATCGGTGGACTGCGACTGCCTGTGCCGTTGGCCGAGCAATACCGCGATATGCGACATAAGAAACTCATCGATTTGATTGATAAACCGCAGTGGTCTGGGACTGCTCCAAACGGTGAGCCGTTTGTGAAGCAGGCTGAGGATACACTCATCCCAGACCTTATTTCCATCGTCAATGTCGAAGGAGCCTACCAGTTTACCATCTTTGACGCCAAATACTACAACATCCAGTTGGAGTATAACAAAAAGCTATGTGGTCAGCCGGGTATTGAATCAATAACCAAGCAGTATTTGTACCAGTTGGCATATCAGCCTTTTGTGGAAGCACATCAGATCAATACTGTGCGAAACTGTTTCCTTATGCCTACCGCTTCTGCAGAAATAGTCGAAAAAGGTACTGCATCCCTCGCAATGTTGCGGAATTTGGGATTGCAGGATATTCAGGTGCGATTGCTGTCGGCAGAAATGATGTACCGGCACTACCTTGACAACACGAAGATTGATATTCAATCACTAAACCTATAAAGGAGGTAGAGCCATGGTCCCTGTTGCTTGTCCTGAGCCATCAAGAAAGAATGATAATACCGATGACCGTGTCTTTGCCGAAAAGCGCGCCCTACGCATACCGAAGAATTTGGTGCTTTCGTACTATAATCGGCGTCCCGATTTTCGAAGAGCCATCGATAGCGGAAAATACATCTATATTGATGGGTTCTTTGTTCTTCGACCAATAGGAATTTTCCTATTGGAACAGAACATTGATGTTCACGCATTTTTCCGTTCCAAAAAACTCTTTGGAGAGAAAAATGGTCTGACAGCTTTCTGCTTGTGCGAAGAATATCTCTTTGTCGAGCGTAAGCCGAGGGCCGACGAGATATATCATTCCGCTAAAGAATACAAAGGTAAGCGGATAGCTCATGCCGAAAAGATTGCATCTATTGATACGATTTCTGAGGAAATGTTTCGGAATATCATATCTGGCGGCGGACAAGAACCCCCATTTAATTTCTGTGGAATGCTGTCCTTTTTTATGGAACAGAAAGAGGTTACTGAAGAGGGACTGGCTGAATTGACAGGCATTTCTGACCGCACAATTCGTCGATACAAAAATGACGAGGGTGAACGTCCAACCCTCGAAAATGTTGTTGCTATCGGGATTGCTTTGCATTTGTTCCCACATCAAATTGTTAATTTGCTCGGTGCGGCAGGTTATCAATTACGGAAGACTCCCAAGGAAAGAGCATATCAGTACCTTATCGATGCCGCTTACAACAATACAGTTTATGAGTGTAATATGTTTCTGAAAAAATCAGGAATGCCGCCATTAACGAGCCTATAAAAGGAGGGATTTCTGTGGCTGACCGTTCGTTTAAGGAATATATCGGCAGCAGATTTTATGACCAGTTCTTCAACGCCATAAAATCGTATGTCATACAAAACCGCAATAATATCGAACTGAGTTCCCGCACGGTCAGCAGCGCCGATTACGCAGAACTCTCCGATTTTAAAATTAAATCCGTAGGAATCGATGATCGGGATGGGATGGGTATTGCATTTGATGTTATAGTAGAGGCGGAGGTTTACATTAAAGAATACCACCACCATCGTGATGTTATTGAGGATGCCTGTTTCCCGTGGCTTACTATCTCCTGTACTGCCGACCTATCCCAAAACCTTGATGACCTCAATATTCAGCGGGTCGAACAATACAATCAAAAAAGCAAGCAAAACAAACCTTTGTCGGACTCCTTGGTTCCAATCAGCTACAAAATCGATCTTGATAAGATAGCTACGGAATTTTTGAGGAAACATTATCCGGAAGCCCTGCGAACGCCTGTGCCTGTTGATCCTATGGTTCTTGCCGACAGACTCGGCCTTTCGGTTATTACTCATGAACTGACAGAGGATTTTTCTGTATTTGGACAACTTTTCTTCCAAGACTGCGACTCCGAAGTGTATAACTCAGCTACGGGGGAAATGGAAACCGCTCACTTTCCGGCAAAAACCATCGTTGTTGACCCCAAGGCATTTCACTTGAGAAATCTGGGTTCCGTCAATAACACCATCGTGCATGAGTGCGTCCATTGGGATCAGCACAGGAAAGCCTTTGAACTGGAGCGGCTATATAACCGCGATGCTACACAGATAAAGTGCTTGGTCATTGGCGGTTCGAAGGGATCTTCCGACCGCACCGCAGCCGACTGGATGGAGTGGCAGGCAAACTCCTTGGCCCCTCGCATCCAGATGCCGATTGGTTCTTTTAAGACGAAAGCTGCTGAATTTGTCCGTAAATTCCAACGAGAATTGAATGCGGCTCACATCGTGGATGTAATGGAAGCTGTCATTGATGCCCTGGCGACCTTTTTCGTTGTCTCCCGCCACGCTGCCAAAATGCGTATGGTGGACGCCGGATATGAGGAAGCAATCGGTGCGTTCACTTACATTGACGGACACTATGTAAAGCCGCACGCCTTCAAAAAAGGCAGTTTGCAGAAAGACCAGACATACTGTATCAGCGCGGACGATGCCCAAATCATCGCCTTCAGCGATATGCGCCTTTCTGCTCAATCTCAAAAGGGTTCCTACATATATGTGGATTCGCATATGTGCTTGAATGACCCAAAGTATGTCACCAGAGATGAAAATAACACCGTGCAGATGACCGATTATGGTCGCTTGCACATTGATGAGTGTTGCCTGGTCTTCAAACTGAAAGTAAAGGCAACCAATAAATATGGCGAAGAATTTTATAAAGAGTGCGTTCTCTTTAGAGATGTGGATTCCGGCATTGTGTTCCAGACTACTTTTGCCAAAGAGGTCAGTGCTGATGTTATGGGAAAGGCAGATGCCATCCTTGCACGAGAAATGGAGATTCAGAGAGTTCTCCAAGAACTGCCCGCTCAATTCGGTGCCGCTCTTGTCTACCTTATGGAGTGGGTGGAAATTTCCGAAGAAGCCCTCGCGGAGAAGGCTCTTGTTTCCACGAAGTTGGTTCAGCGCCTACGCAACAATCCGGCATACCCTAAAAATGTTGACTGCGTAGTCGCTGTTTGCATCGGTATGAATCTGCCACCGGAATTGAGCAATGCGCTTATCAGCAGATCGGGTTTTACTCTGCGACTGGCACAGAGTGAGGCTCATCTGATGTATAATTTCTTTCTTAACCACCTTTATATGGGTTCAATCCACGAATGTAATGATATGTTGGTAGCGAAGAACCTGCCTGTTATGACAGGTATCGAATAGTAAGCATACAACTGGGGAGGTGTATCGCAGTGGCAGACATGAAGCAAATCCACGAGTTTGCTGTGAAATGGTGTGACAAATTCAGGGATCAAAAAATCAATTATATCGAACTGGTAGACCACTATATGGCAGACGATTGCTCCGCCCTCGGTTTTGAAATGGACTGCGGTCACGCCTTTTCTGAAAAGTACGGCAATGCTGCGAATGACAGTGAAGCACTGGATAAAATAATCGACAGTGTGGATGACATTCCGCTCCTCGGCTCTGCAATCTACTCGCGGTGGCGTTATTTTAACCATTGGGCCTATTCAGGTGCAGAAATTCTGGAGCCGCAAAACCGTGCGTGGTTTATTCTAGCGTTGAGCCGTCTGGCATTGCTGTCTGGCGACAACCCATTTATATTCCAGGGTGAACCACGAAAAATACGCATTATATCAAACAGCATCGGGTACGGCCCTTGCCCAGAGTCGGAGGAAGAGGTCGAGCAACATCTCACGATAAATGCTGATGGACAGGTGTGGTTTTCGGCATATAATTTTGGCGATGGATTTGACCACCACAAAAAAGCACGGAGCCAAATGTATAAAATAGATAAGACCACCGCTACCAATATGCTGACCAGTATCGCCAGATATTTCAGCGATGAGTATGATGAGCTGTTTGCTACCGATATTGGCGATTGGGTTATGGAGATTACCAATATCGAGGGGAATGTGTATAAATTCAGAGGGTCACTATGCGCAGACTTTGTTGTGGATGGTATCGATCTTTCAGACTTGGTGCGTGAGACGCTCGGTATGGACGACCTTTATGTGTTTGATGGGAATAACAAGCCGGACAGAGTTGACCGTGTCACCATTGATTATCACCGTGTCACAAAAATAAAGCCGAAAATCATCCCAGAAGGTGCAACCTGGGAGTATGCCACCTGGGATTACTCCGAAAAACTGGTGCTTGATCGCGAGAGTGAAACCTTGGAGCATACTCAGAACATTGGTAGCGGCTGTGTGGTGTCCAGAAAATATTATGTTCAGGACGGCGTCGTGGGACTACTGGATGCTATTGATACAGAAGACCTATTCGGAGAAATTGAAGGCAACCCAGACGATGTAATTGAAAATCCTCTGGAAACGCAGGATTACACCATTACGGTGGATTTCAAAAAAGGTTCGCAGCGAATTATCCAGGGAACCTATGACAAGAAGGCACTGCCGGAGTCCTGGGGCGATTTTGTCGATGACATATGGCAGTTTATGCGGTTTTATGGTATGGGTGAAATACTCGATCCTGCGGTCTATGAGAAGGTCAAGCGACGCAGAACCGATTACATTTACTGTAGCGTGGAATTTGACGAGGGCTACAAAAGCTATTACTACATTGCCGATGAGGACAATATTTCCGTTGGCGATTATGTGATTGTACCCGTCGGCAAGGATAACCACCACTCCGCAGCGGAAGTTGTGAAGGTGGAGTATTTCGCAGAGGAGGATGTCCCTCTGCCGCTTGACCGCACCAAACACATTATCCGCAAATGCAAAGATGAGGATTTTGATCCACCAAATAAAGAATAAGTAACTACTCTTTTGTCTGCTGCGGTGGTATGCGTGATATTAATCGAGAATTTGGCGTGGTGGATGGGTTTTGCCTTCTTTAATATCCACGGTTGGGGCATCACAGTTTCCCTGGGTTTCTATACTCGTGCCGTGGTTCGGAATTATAGGGTGGTTGCCCCACAAGCGTTGCACCTTTTAATTATTCTTCTGAACCCAATGCACACCCTCCAGACCTATAATTAAAAAGTACATAGGCAAAAATGCAAAAAGGCTCTATGGTGACCATTTCTCGGTTACCATAGAGCCTACTTTCGTTGAAAGGTATATGAAAACCCTTGCAAATAGGGGCTTTTGCAAAAAGAAACTGGACACCCACTTCGATACGCATTGTATCAAAATTGGTGTCCAGTTATGGTGGAGGTGAGGGGAGTCGAACCCCTGTCCGAAAACAATTTCACGGGATGTTCTCCGGGCGCAGGCGGTTATTGTGGGCGGCGTTACCGCTCTGTTTCCCTCCCGGCGGGCAAGCCGCCACGCCGGCCGGTCAGGTGAGAGTCATGGTGCATGGCACGGTCAACTCTTTCCGTACGCACGTTCACTGCTAAACGACGCCCTTCTTAAGCCGCAGTACTCTTAAGTCGGACGGCTGCCAGCAATCAGGCAGCGATAGCTAAAGAATCGTTGTTCTTTAATTTATAAAAGTGCCCATTTTCAGGTGGCTGGGCGCCACCGCCCGCTGATCCCGCTTCCTCATCCCCGTCGAAACCGGTACACCCCCAAATCTACGCCCTGAGCATAGCACAGGGCGCGGAAGAAAACAATCAAATTTTTGTGAACATTCAGCACTTGGCTAAATTTGCCACCAGGGCATGGGGCAGCACTTTGGCCAAAACCCGGTAGCACTTATAGAACGCCCGGGGCGTATAAAACACCCGCCCCGCCTTTGCCGCCGCCAATGTTCCCGCCGCCACCCGCTCCGGATCGCAGTAGGGCAGGGTATCAAAGGTTTTGGAATTTCCCGCAATATGCCCCACCGACAAAAACTCCGTGGCCATCGGTCCGGGACACACCGCCGTCACACCAATGCCCCGGCCCCGCAGTTCCACACTCAGCCCGCGGGTAAAGCTGGAGACATAGGCCTTGGTGCTGGAGTACACCGTCATACGGGGGTTGGGGCAGAAGGAGGCGATGGAACTGACGTTGACAATCCGGCTCCCCTGGGCCATATGGGGAAGCACCAGGTGGGTCACAGCCGTCAGCGCGGTGACGTTGAGATTTGTCATGTGGACCTGCCGGACCACATCCCCCTCGCCCACATTGCCCAAATAGCCGCAGCCGGCGTTGTTAATCAGCAGCCGCACCTCCGGCTTCTCCGCCGCCAGCTTCTCCGACAGCGCCAAAAAGCTAGTGGGGTCGCAGAGATCCAGCGGCAGCACCTCCGTCTCCACCTTGTCCAGACGGCCGGCCAGTTCCTCCAGCCGCTCCCGGCGCCGGGCAATCAGCCATATCCGCTCCACCTCTGGGAAATAGAGCCGCAGCTTCTGGGCAAAAGCCTCTCCCAATCCGGCGGAGGCGCCGGTCACAATCGCGATTTTCATACTCTCCTCCCCGGCGACGCCGTCCTCACGCAGTACGCTGAGTCATCTTTTCTGACCGCCGTGCAGCAGACGGCGGTCTCTTAAAAACACCCCTACTTCTTCTCCGGCTGGGGGTACTCCTGCCCCAGGGTGTCCACCCGCACGGACTTCATGACCTGGGGCTTTGTGGGCTTGTCATTCATCATATTCCGGGGCGTCCGGGAGATCTCCACGGCGGCCTCCGCATTCTCTGTGATCCTGCCGAAGGCGGCGTACTGCCCGTCCAGATGGGGGGCGGCGTCCACCATAATGAAGAACTGGCTGCCGGCGCTGTCCGGATGCATGGCCCGGGCCATGGAGAGCACCCCCAGCGTGTGCTTCAGATCGTTTTTATCAAAGCCATTGCCGGCAAACTCACCCCGAATCTGATAGCCGGGACCGCCCATGCCGGTGCCGTTGGGGCAGCCGCCCTGAATCATAAAGCCAGGGATAACCCGGTGAAAAATCAGGCCGTCATAGTAGCCGCTGTTGGCCAGGGCAATAAAGTTTCTGACGGTATTGGGAGCCTTATCGGGGTACAGTTCCCCCCGCATAACCTGGCCGTTTTCCATCTCAATGGTGATGACGGGATTACTCATGGTGCTGTCTCCTTACTTATCGGTTGTATGATTTCATAGCCCGATCCATGTCCCGCTTTGCATCCCGCTGGGCCATGGAATCGCGTTTGTCATAATTTTTCTTACCCTTGCAGAGGCCCACTTCCACCTTCACCCGGGCGTTTTTGAAGTAGACGCTCAGCGGCACCAGAGCCATGCCGTCCTGCTGGACAAAGGCCTGGAGGCGGTTAATCTCCCGCTTGTGCATCAAAAGCCGCCGGGGCCGCACCGGGTCCTTATTGAAAATGTTCCCATGCTCATAGGGGCTTATGTGCATGCCGTGGAGGTAGATCTCCCCATTTTTGGCGATGCAGTAGGCGTCCTTCAGATTCAATGTGCCTGCCCGGACGGACTTGACCTCCGTGCCGTAGAGCTCAATGCCCGCCTCGTAGCGGTCCTCCACAAAGTAGTCGTGGTGGGCCTTCCGGTTCTGGGCAGCTATTTTGATCCCGCTTTTTTCCGCCATGGACAGCGCCTCCTCTCTGGGGTGTTTTTTTAGTATACCACATCTTTCTCGCCACTTCAAGCAAAGAAATCTGTCGAAAAGAGGGAGGGTAGCGCCGACATTTTATTTGTTTATAGGAAGGAGATCTCGCAAATGAGTCCACAAATTATCACTTGTCTGGTAATTTTTGTCGCTTCTATGGCCGTGTATGCGCTTAACAAGCTGAATATGGGCGTCACAGCAGCTCTGACCATAATGGCCCTGCTGCTGACCGGGTGCCTTGCCCCTGAAACCGCACTTGCCAAATTTGTCGACTCCAACGCGCTTATTTTGGCCACCATGTTCATCGTGGCCGCGGGATTTGGCCGCACACAGCTGGTCAACAAGCTGACTGATGTGATTTACAAGGTCGGCGGGGGTTCCTTTAAACGCTGCCTTACCCTGTTTCTGCTGATGGCCTGGGTCCTGATTCCCTTCGCCGGCGTCCCATGGTCCGGATGGCCATCTTCTACCCCATTCTGTCCGCCACCTGCGAGCGCTGCAATGTCAGCCCCTCCAAGGCCATGTTCCCCCTGGGGCTTGTGGGACTTGTGGGCGGCATCGGCATACCCATCGGCAACGGGGCCGTCACCTATCTGCGCTACAACGCCTTTCTGGAAAGTTATGACATCACCGGCTACTCCTTTGCCATGACGGATGTCTTCCTATCAAAAATCGTCCCCGGCCTTGTGATGCTTGTCTACTGCATTTTGATCGCCCCCAGGCTGGCCCCCGACCAGCCCCCTGTTCCCATCAGCGGCATGAGTTTGAAGGAGCGGGCGGCAAAGCCCCCCCTCAAGCCCTTCCAGGAGGTCTGCGGCTATGTCATTTTCATTGGCGTCTCCCTCGGCCTGATCTTTGCAGACAAGCTGGGCGTCCAGCAGTGGATGGTGACGCTGAGCGGCGCGGTGCTGATGCAGGCTACCGGCGTGCTGAGCACGCGGGAGATCCGGCAGAATGTGCCCCTTGATATTTATCTCATTCTGGTGGGCGCGCTGAGCATGGGCTCCGCCCTGGTGGAGACCGGCGCCGGGGATGTAATCTGCAACCTGATTGTTACAATTATCGGCAATACCACCAATCAGTACTTCATCGGAGCAATTTTCTTCCTGGTGCCCTTTATCATGACCCAGTTCATGAATAATGGCGCCACACAAAATATCGTAATCCCCATTGTCATTCTGGCCTGCAAGGCGCTGGGCTGCAGCCCCATCGCACCGATCCTCCTGGCGGCCAACGCCTGTATGTCCGCGTTCCTCACCCCCATGGCCACCAGTTCCATCCCCATTATGATGGGCGTCGGCGGATATGACATCAAATCTCTGTTCAAGCAGGGCTGGCTGCCCGCTGTTATTTTCGCGGTGGTCAGTATTTTCTGGACGGTCTGGCAGTTCCCTCTCTGGGCATAACCAGCCGTCCGGCAGCGTGTTCCAGCTAAATAAAACACAAGGAGACTACCTATGACACCACAGATCGGTATTGTTCTCGCTGTATTTCTCGCCTTCGTGGCGCTGATCCTCAGTGGCAAGGTGAAAATTCATGTGGCCGCCCTGTTGATTCCCATTGTGCTGGAGATCACCCAGGTATTGACCTTTAAGGAGGCCTGGGGCGGCCTGACCAACTCCTCGGTCATCACCATGACCTCCATGTTCGTGGTGGGGGCCGCCGTGGGCAAGACCAGCCTCATCTCCCGCATGAGCAAAGCCCTTATCAGGCCCGGTGCCTCCGACTTCAAGATCATGTTGGGCATCGCGGTCCCCATTATTTTCCTGGGCTGCTTTGTCAACGCAACCGCCACCATGGTCATTATGATTCCCATGATCACCGGCGTCTGCGCCGAACACAAGCGGCCCCTGAGCAGGTTCATGTATCCCGCCGCCGCTCTGGCCCAGATCTGGGTGGGCTGGCTGCCCACCGGCGGCAACGCCGGCGGCTATCTGTCCAACAACACCATTATTGAGGAACTGGGCGGCACCGGCACCTGGACCTACTTTACCACCTTTATCTCCAAAATCCCGGTTATGGCCATTATGATCCCCATGGTGCTATGGCTTACCGTGAAGATGGCTCCGGACCTGGGCAACATTCCCGCCATGTCCGACGCGAAGGCCGGTGAATCCGACAAGGCGAGGAAGGCCGCCATGTCCCCCGGCATGGAGAAGTTCACCATCGCCGTGTTCTGCCTGACCATCGCCGGCATCGTCACCTGTGCCCTGACCGGTATCAGCGTATGGTATCCCTCCCTGGTGGGTGCCCTGCTGGTGGTCTGCGGCGCTCTGTCCGACAAGGACGCCATCCGCGCCATGGGCAACCCGGTTATCTTCATCACCGTGGGCACCCTGCCCCTGGCCACCGCCCTGGCCAAAACCGGCGCCGACGCACTGATTGCCGATACCTTCAACAAGCTGACCGGCAACATGAGTCCCTTCTGGGTCATGGTCTGCATGTACCTCATCTGTCTAGTGCTTACTCAGTTTATCACCAACTCCGCCGTCAACAACGCCTTTAAGACCCTGGCGGCCCTGATCTGCGTCCAGAACGGCTTCGACGCCCGGGCCCTGATGCTCTGCACCACCGAGGGCTCCGCCAACTGCTACCTGACCCCCATGGCCGCTCCCGCTATGACCATGGGCTATGAGGCCGGCGGCTATCGGATGAAGGACCACCTGAAGATGGGCATTCCTCTGACCATCGTCCGTTTTCTGATCTTTATTGTTTATATTCCCCTTGTATTCCCTCTCAAGTGACCGGTCTTTCCGATTCTCTCCTCTCTCTATATAAAGCAGAGGGCGCCCGCTATAGCGGGCGCCCTCTGCTTCTTCATTTATTTCGGTTTTAAAACGCAAACCTCCCGGGCTGTCTGAATAAATTTTTCCACAGCGGGGTACACCTCTCGGTTCTTCTTCCATACCAGGGACACATTGCTCTCCTTCCGCGCCCCCTCGTGGGGCACCGCCACAATATTACGGTTAAACTTTGCAATTTCCGGCGGCAGAAAGCCGGCCGCCGCGTTTTGCTCCACAAAGCGGACAATCGTATACATCTGCAGGGTAGTCAACAAAATATTCAGTTCCAGGCCCCGTTCGGCAAACTGCTTTTTTAACCTCCGGGCCGCGGTATACCGGTCATCCAGCATCACCAGAGGCGTGGCGGCCACCTCCTCCATTGTCACCCGCTCCCTTTTGGCAAAGGGGTGGTCCGGGTGGACGCAAAATGCCAGCCCCCTGGACCGAAACAGGTGCAGCAGATGATATTCTCCGGACGCCTCCCGCTCCCGCAGATACTTTGCAGGCGCGGTGATGATGGCATCCGCCTGGTCCTTATCCAGCAGCTGAAATAATTCCGGCGTCCCGTCCTCATGGATATGCAGGCGAATATCCGGATAGCGCTCGCTGAAGGCCTTGCAGATTCTGGGGAACACCGTGTTGCCGCTGAAGGTGAACAGTCCCAGGCGCACATAGCTGCGGGACAGTCCCGCCCCGGCAATGCTGGTCTGAAGATGCTCCACCTGCCGCAGGATGATCCCCACCTCCGCCATGAGGACCCGCCCCTCGTCTGTCAGGGACAGCTTTTTCCCCTGGCGGGCAAAGAGGGGCATCCCGCACTCCCCCTCCAGTTCCCTGATGGCCTGGGACACCGCCGGCTGGCTGACAAACAGCTCCGCAGCCTTGGTGTAGTTTTCATACTTGCACACCGCATAGAAATACTGCATCTGTGTCAGCATCATAGTTTTGTGCATCCTCTCCACCCGTTTTGTTCATTATACCGCTTTTCCCCTCCAAATTCAACAAATGGGCCACCGGAATTTCCATGTGGAATTTTGCGCGCTGCTATGGTATACTAAGATGTATTTATGTCGATTCCGGGAGGTCCCCTATGGCGCGGTTTGGCAAAGGAAACTCCATATTGCTGGCGCTGCTGGGCATCGTCATCCTGCAGTTTATAGGCCTGGGGGCCCTGCTGCTGGAGCGGGATGCCCCGGCGGAGGAGCCCGCCCCGCCCCCTTCAGAGGAGGAGACGCCGGATGACACCGTCATGCCGGCCTGGCTGGACACGTCGTCCCGGCCCAGGGAGGAGAAGGAGCCGCCGGAGGGCGCCCTCTCCACAGAAGACATTCTGGGCACGTCCCGGCTGATTTCCCACGGCCTGGGGGCGGTGGACGGGGAGAGCACCCTCAATTGTCTGGAGGGCTTTCTGGCCCAATATGCCCAGGGGGTGCGGGTATTTGAGGTGGATCTGCGGCTCACCAGCGATATGCAGGTAGTGCTGCGCCACGACTGGCGGGGCGGCTGGCAGGAGGGGGTGGACGAAACCGCCATCCCCACCCTGGACGCGTTTTTGGCCGCGCCTCTGCTGGGGCAGTATACCCCCCTGTCCTTTCGGGATCTGCTGCAGCTTATGGAGGACTACCCGGACATCTGCGTCATCACGGACACCAAATTCACCGACCCGGAGATCGTCTCCCTCCAGTTTCAGGCCATGGTGGCCGACGCCAAGGACCTGGGCCTCAGCTACCTCTTTGACCGGATGGCCATCCAGGTATACAGCCAGCTGATGTTCCGGGTCGTGGACAGCGTCCACCACTTTCCCTGCTACATCTACACCCTGTACGCCGAGGGCTTTGGACGCACGGAGGACGCCTTTCGGAAACTGGCGGTTTTCTGCGCGGACAGCGGCATCAGCGGCATCACCATGTGGGACCACTGGTGGCAGCCGGCCTACGCCGCCATCGCGGCGGACCGGGGCCTCCAGGTCTACGCCCACACGGTAAACGACCAGGCCCGGGCGGCGGAGCTCTTTGAGCAGGGCATCGCCGCCGTATACACTGACGCCCTGACTCCGGCACAGCTGCCGGGGAACGGGAAAAAAGGAGCGTAATACCATGGAACTAACGGAAAAAACGGTATCCAGCCAGAGCATCTACGACGGCAAGATTTTACGCCTGCGGCGGGACGAGGTGCTGCTGCCCAACGGCCACCGGTCCCTCCGGGAGGTGGTGGACCACCCCGGCGGGGTGTGTGTACTGGCCATCGACAGCCAGGGCCGCGCCCTGCTGGTGCGGCAGTTCCGCTACCCCTACGGCCAGGTGCTGACTGAACTGCCCGCCGGCAAGCTGGAGTACGGCGAGGACCCGGACGCCGCCGCCCGCCGGGAACTGCGGGAGGAAACCGGGGCGGCGGCGGGGGACTTCCGGTCCCTAGGGGAACTGTACCCCTCCCCCGGATACTGCGGGGAAATTATCCGCATGTATCTGGCCAAGGACCTGTCCTTCGCAGATGCCCGCCCGGACGAGGACGAATTTTTGGATGTGGAGCGCGTCCCCTTTTCCCAGCTGGTGGAGCAGGTGCTCTCCGGCGAAATCCGGGATGCGAAAACCATTGCCGCCGTGCTGAAAGCGAGGCTCATGGGCCTGTAAGCCCCGGCGGTGTGACATATGATGAGGTATGAAGATGGAAGAGAAAAAAACGGTTCTAATCGTGGAGGATGAGAAGAGCATCGTGGATATCCTCCGGTTCAATCTGGAAAAAGAGGGCTACGCCACCTGCACCGCCTACGACGGAGAGGCCGGCCTGACCATGGCTCTGGAGAAAAACCCGGACATCATTCTGCTGGATGTGATGCTGCCGAAAATGATCGGCTTTGACGTATGCAAAGCCCTGCGACAGCGGGGCAGCAGCGTACCCGTCATTATCCTCACCGCCCGGGAGGAGGAGGCGGACAAGGTGCTGGGCCTGGAGATCGGTGCGGACGACTACATCACAAAGCCCTTCTCCATGCGGGAACTGATGGCCCGGGTGAAGGCCAACATCCGCCGCACCGCCATGCTCTCCCCCGCCCCCGCCGAGGCGGCCCTGCCCGCCGGCGGCGGGCTCACCATCAATCCTGAGAACTATCAGGTATGCAAGCGGGATCAACCCATTGACCTGACCCAGCGGGAGTACGAACTTCTCTCCTTTCTGGCCAGCCACCCCGGCAAGGTCTACTCCCGCATCGATCTGATGGAGCAAGTGTGGAACTACGGCTACGTGGGCGACGACGTGCGCACCGTGGACGTAACGGTCCGCCGGCTGCGGGAAAAAATTGAGGATGACCCCGCCAATCCCTCCCTGATCCTGACCCGCCGGGGCGTGGGTTACTATTTCGCCGCCCAGCAGTAGGGAGTCTGCCGGTGGGCTGAAAGGAGGCTTCCCATGTTTCGCAGCCTGCATATGAAGCTGGTTATGATCCTGCTGCTGCTCATCACATCCCTGATGGCCATCGTGGGCGCGTTTCTCATGACCAGCATCACCGGGTTCTACATCGACGAGTTCTACCAGCAGATGGACGGCGTATTCGGGGATAAGGACGCCTCCAACACCGCCTTTGTGGCCAGCCTGAACAGCTGGACCGCTCAGGGAAACATCCCCCAGATCCAGGAGATGGTGGAGGCCAAGGCCGGAGATCTGGGGCTCAACTCCCGCACCCGCAACTACTACATTCTGGACGGCTACACCGGCCAGGTGCTGGCCGGCTCCGACGAGGAGGGGGCCGAGCGCATCCAGGCCAGCCCCAACCTGCTCACCGCCCGCAGCGGCATCGTGTCCGGCCAGCTGGCCGTGGGGGACCAGGGGGATATTACCGCCAGCTATATGGATGTGGCCATCCCCATCATCGGCGGAGACAACGCCTACATTATTTATATTTACGACAACCGGGACACGGTCAGTGCCCTGAACAGCCAGCTCTTCCTCATTATTGTCCAGGCGCTGCTGGTGGGCCTTCTCATCTCGGTGCTGCTCAGCTTTCTCCTCAGTAAAACCATGATTACCCCCATTGAACGGCTTACAGAGGGGGCGGAGCGGGTGGCCGCCGGGGACTTCGGCAGCACCATACAGGTGGAGTCCTCCGATGAGATCGGCATCCTCACCACCACCTTTAACGACATGGCCTCCGTCCTTCAGGATACCCTGGAGGCTGTGGAAAACGAGCGCAACAAGCTGGACACCCTCTTTCTCCACATGACGGACGGGGTGGTGGCCTTTGCCAAGGACGGCTCCATCCTCCACTGCAACCCCGCCTCCAGCCAGATGCTGGGCCAGGAGGTGGTGTTCTACGACTACGACGCCCTCTTCGGCCAGCAGTTTCCTCTCAGCCAGGTCCTCTCCCTCCAGCGGCCGGACTTTGTCTCCGGTGAGAGGACTGTGGGGGAGCGGATTTTGGAACTGTATCTGGCCCCCTTCTCCGACGGGGAGGACGGCGGGGTTATGGTGGTGATGCACGACGTCACCGCCCAGCGGAAAAACGAGGAAATGCGCAAGGAATTCGTAGCCAACGTATCCCACGAACTGCGCACCCCCCTTACCAATGTGCGCAGCTACGCCGAAACGCTGCGGGACACGGAGGACATTCCCCGGGCTACGGAAAACGGCTTTCTGGACATCATCATCAGCGAGACGGACCGCATGACCCGCATTGTCCAGGATCTGCTGACCCTCAGCCGCTTAGACTCCGGCCGGGCGGAAATCAAAATGGTGCGCTTCTCCTTCCGGGAGGCCATAGACTCCGTCTGCCGGGCGGTGGACCTGGATGCCAAGCGCCACAGCCACACCCTGGTGCGCCGGTACGGCACTCAGCTGCCCCTCATCACCGGTGACCGCAGCCGCCTGGAGCAGGTTATGATGAACGTCATCGGCAACGCCATCAAGTACACCCCCGACGGGGGCACCATCACGGTTTCCGCCGGCGTCTCCGGCGGGAATGTCTGGATGGAGGTCAGCGACACGGGCATCGGTATCCCCCCCCAGGATCGGGAGCGGATCTTTGACCGGTTCTACCGGGTGGACAAGGCCCGCAGCCGGGAGAGCGGCGGCACCGGACTGGGGCTGTCCATCGCCCGGGAGATTGTCCTGCGCCACAACGGCTCCATCGCCCTGGCGGACCACGACGGCCCCGGCACCACCGTGCGCATCGTACTGCCCATCCGGCAGGCAGTGAACAAGGAGGCCCAGGATGAATAGGAAGAAGGCCGTGGGCCGCCTGCAAAATCTGGTGCTGATCCTGCTCACCGCCTCCGCCCTGTTCCTCCTCACCCGCACACCGCTGCTGGGCTACTCCTGGGGTGAGCGCTTCCAGTCCCTGCTCTCCGCCGGCGGCCAGAGCATCGGGCAGCCTCAGGAGGAGGACCTGGCGGACCTGCTCTCCTCCCTGCACCTGGTGGTGACAGGCGACCGGACCTACGGGCGCTTCGGCCAGCTGTACATGTCCACAGACGATCCCGGCTTTCAGCAGATCAGCCCCCTCTTTCGGGACGCGCTGGGTTCCGCCGATGTGGTGGGCGCCACGGCGGATCTGACACTGCGGGAGGCACTGGACTCCCCCTGCCTGTACGTGGATCTGACGGTGGAACTGCCCCTGGCGGTAGTGGCCGCCTGGCTGGGCACGGAGTCGGATCTGGACCGCCCCGTGCGGGCTATGGCCCTCACCACCGGGGACGCCGGCGCCGCCGCTCTCTATCTCATCAGCCAGGACGGCTCCATCTTCCGCTGCCGTACCGCCCTGCCCGTCTCCGCCGTAAGCGATCTGGCGGACGACTTCTCTCCCAACAGCGCCGCCTTCGCTTACGAGTCCAACTACGCCACCCTGGCGCCCTACACGGTGCTGGTGGCTTCTCTGACGGAGCCTGTGGATCTGCTGGCCCAGGTGCCCGCTGGCTACTCCACCTACTCCCTGCTCACCGCCCTGGACTTCAATGCCCACACCAACTCCCGCTACACCGAGAGCAGCGGGGCGGAGGTGGTGGTGGAATCCCCCCGCACCCTGCGCCTCACATCCGACGGCACCGTCGTCTACGCCGGGGACGAGAGTGTCACCGCGGCCCTCTACCAGGTGCCGGCTGCCGGTCAGACCCCCACCGTGCCGGAGGCTCTCAATGCCGCCCGGCGCCTGGCCGACGCCCTCTCGGAGGGTACCGGCGGCGACGGGCTGTACCTGACAGGCCTGGAACAGACGGAGGAGGGCTTTCTCATTACCTTCGGCTACCGCTGTGCCGGCTACCCCGTCTTTTTTTCTGACGGCGCCGGCGGTGCCGCCCTTTCCCTCACCATCACAGGACGAACCATCACCGCTTTCCGCTACCACTGCCGGGCCTATCTCCCCCAGGAGAGCGTCACCCCTCTGCTGCCCCCGGCCCAGGCCATCGCCGTGGCATCCATCTACCCGGAGGCCCAGCTGGCGGTGGGCTATGAGGACACGGGGAGCGGCACCATCAGCGCGCAGTGGCTGGCGGGCTGATTCCCTCATATTCTGGAAAGGAGGCACAGCGCCGTGGAAACCTATCGGCTGAAAAATATCGCTATCCTCATTCTGCTGCTGCTGAATCTGTGCCTGGCGCTGCTGCTGGGCTATCAGTACCTCCAGTTCCGCTGGAACCAGAGGGAGACGGTCAAGCAGCTTGAAAGCCTGTGCCTGGGTAGCCAGCTGTCCCTGGGAGAGGATGTGGAGCCGCTGCAGGAGGCCCTGCCCCCCGTGTCCCTGGTCCGCCGGGAGGAGACGGAGGCCGCCATTGCCGCCACCGTGCTGGGTGAGCCGGCCGCGGTCAGCAGCCAGGGCGGCGGCATCTGCACCTACACCGCCGCCGCCGGCTCCCTCCAGTTTCGGGCCGGCGGCAGCTTTGACGGCAGCCAGCTCTCCCTGCCTGTGGCGGATATGGATGCCTTTGTGGAGGGGTTTTGCCAGGACTTCGGCTACGGCAACGTCAGCAGCCAGGTATCCGGCGGTACCGGGGACATCACCCTCACCCAATATGTGAGTGATGTGCCGGTGCTGGACTGCGTCCTCACCCTTCACTTTGACCGGGGAGTCCTGACCGGCGTCACCGGGGCCTACGCCAGCCTGGAAAACGCCCTGATGGAGCCGGATGAGCCTCTTACCTGCGCCACCGCTCTGCTGCGCTTTTTGGACTACCGCAACAGCGCCGGCGTCATCTGCAGCGAGGTCAGGAGCATCCGGTGTGTCTACCAGCTGCAAAATGTCTCCTCCACCCTTCGCCTTCTTCCTGTCTGGCTGGTGGAAACGGACACCTACTCCTTCCTGGTGGACTGCGGGACCGGTCTGGTCTCCCGCCGGTAGGTCCCTCTCCCTTTGTCCAAAACCGGCGGAATAAATTATTAAAATTTTATGAAGTCTTTTTAGCTGCTGCCCATTGATTTTATGCCAAAACCTGTTATACTGGATGATATCTGTGATTATGTCTACTGATTACCAGTTTTTCCGGTATGAAGTGTGGCGGCCTGGGTACACTGTACTTGCAGGCCCATATTTCCTATACAACTACAAAGAGGTGCAAATCTTTGACCAGGTATATTGTCGAGGGCGGACGTCCCTTGTTTGGAGAAATCCATATCAGCGGCGCGAAAAACGCGGCCGTGGCAATCATTCCCGCTGCCCTGATGGTCAGCGGGCCCTGCCGCATCGAAAACATTCCCCAGATCAGCGACGTAAAGCTGCTGCTGGGGATTTTACAGGATCTGGGCGCCAGGGTGCGCTCTGTCAACCTCCACACGGTGGAGATTGACTGCTCCCGCCTCCACAACCGGCGGGTGCCTTATGAGTCGGCCCGCCGCTGCCGGGCCTCCTACTACATGCTGGGCAGCCTCCTGGGCCGCTTCGGCTATGCGGATGTGGCCCTGCCCGGCGGCTGTGATTTTGGCGGCACCCGGCCCATCGACCAGCATCTGAAGGGCTTCAAGGCGCTGGGGGCCCAGGTGGACACCCAGAGCGGCTTCGTGCTGGCGGAGGCCGCCGGAGGCCGGCTGAAGGGCGCCAACATCTTTTTGGATAAGGTCTCCGTAGGGGCCACCATCAACATCATGCTGGCCGCCACCCTGGCCGAGGGGCTGACGGTGGTGGAAAACGTGGCCAAGGAGCCCCACGTGGTGGACGTGGCCAATTTCCTCAACTCCATGGGCGCCAATATTATGGGTGCCGGCACCGATGTTATCAAGATCCGCGGGGTGGACGCTCTCCGGGGCGGCAGCTACTCCATCATCCCCGACCAGATTGAGGCGGGCACCTACATGGCCGCGGTGGCGGCCTGCGGCGGGCAGGTAAAGGTGTGCAACATCATTCCGAAGCATATGGACTGCATCACCGCCAAGCTGACGGAGATGGGCCTGGAGATCCAGGAGATCGACGACAGCCTCCTGGTCAGCCGCTACGGCCCCCTGATCCGCACCAACATCAAGGCCCTGCCCTACCCCGGCTTCCCCACAGATATGCAGCCCCAGATGGCGGCGGCTCTGTGCCTGGCCCAGGGCACCAGCATCATTACCGACAGCGTGTGGAGCAGCCGCTTCCGCTATACGGATGAGTTCAAGCGCATGGGCGCCCAGATTCAGGTGGACGGTAATCTGGCCATTATTGAGGGCGTGGACCACCTCACCGGCGCCCAGCTGGAGGCCTGCGACCTGCGCGCCGGCGCGGCCATGCTCATCGCCGCCCTGGCCGCCCACGGCATCAGCGAAATTACCAACGTGCAGTATATTGAGCGGGGCTATGAGGACGTCATCGGCAAGCTGCGGGCCATAGGCGGCAACATCCACTCCGTGGAGGAGGCCGAGGAGGAGCCCGCCGTATCCAGCGCGGGCTGACAAACCAATTTTTCATGATATCGCGCAAAGCGCCCTGCCTGCGCCGGGCGCTTTGTTCTGCGCTGTGAGGTACATATGACCTGTTTCCACACCATTGCCAGCGGCTCGTCCGGCAACGCCTCTCTGCTGTCCCATGGCAGCGTCCATCTGCTCATCGATATGGGCATCTCCTGCCGCCGGATCTGCCAGGCTCTGGCCCAGGCTGGCCTGGAAGCCGGGGATCTGGCCGGTGTGCTCATCACCCACGAGCACGTGGACCACATCAACGGACTGGCCACCTACATCAAAAAATACCGCACCCCCATCCTCTGCACCCCCGGCACCGCCCGGCAGCTGAGCTGCCGGCTGGCGGGGATTGAGCCGCTGCTGCGCAGCGTCCCGCTGGGCCAGGAGGCTGCTGTGGGGGACGTAACGGTGGCGGTGCTGCCCACCAGCCATGACTGTGCCGAGAGCGCCGGTTTCCGCATCCATACCCCCGACGGAGACATAGGCTACCTCACCGATACCGGCTATATTCTGGAGGAGACCGGCCGCCGTCTGCTGGGGGCGGAACTGCTGGTGCTGGAGAGCAACCATGACACGGACATGCTTCTCTCCGGTCCCTACCCCTACTACCTGAAACGCCGGATTATGGGCAATCAGGGCCATCTCAGCAATGAGGACGCCGCCCGGTTTGCCGCCGAGAGCGCCCGCCGGGGTACCCGCTCCATCCTGTTGGCCCACCTCAGCGCCGAGAACAACACCCCCCAGGCCGCCCTGCACACCGTAGGCAGCCAGCTGGAGGCCGCGGGCTACGGAGGCCGCCTCTCCGTGGCGCCCCGGACCGGTCCCAGCGAAGTATATCGATTGGAGAAGTCGCCATGCAGCGAGTAACCATCCTCTGTGTGGGGAAGCTGAAAGAGAAATTCTATATGGAGGCGGCGGCTGAATACGCCAAGCGCCTCCAGCACCACTGTAAGCTGGACATCCTGGAACTGGCGGAACAGCGCCTGGGGGACGCCCCCACCCAGGGGGATATTGACGCCGCCCTGGAGCGGGAGGCCGCCTCCATCCGGGAGAAACTGCCCCGGGGCGGGGCCCTCATCGCCCTGTGCATCGAGGGCCAGCCGCTCTCCAGCGAGGACCTGGCCCAGCGCCTCATGCGCTTCGGCCTGGAGGGCCGCAGCCAGCTGATCTTTCTCATCGGAGGCAGCGTGGGACTGCATCCGTCTTTGAAGGCTCAGGCGGACCTGTGCCTGAGCATGTCGCCCATGACCTTTCCCCACCACCTGGCCCGGGTGATGCTTTTGGAGCAGCTGTACCGGGGCTACCAGATCCTGGAGGGCAGCCGGTACCACAAGTGATTCCAGCACCGGAATCTCCCCGCAATATAGGACAAGGACTCCCCCCGGGCAAATGTCCGGGGGGAGTCCTTGTCCGGCACTCAGGCGCGGCTGGTTCTCCGATCCATGGTCATGGCGGCGATAATGGACAGGCAGCCGAAGCCGGACCCCAACAGAAGTATGGGGATGAAGCTGCCCGTGGCGTCGTACAGCAGTCCCACGCTCATGGACACCACCGCGCCGGCGGCGCTGTTGATGCTGGTATGGAAGCCCATGTACCGCTTGGCGCCGTCAGCCCCATAGGCGGAGACGCTGCACCGGGAGACACTGATCATCATCAGGGCGAAATTGAAGCCGTACAGCAGAGAGGCCACATACAAAAGGGGCAGGCAGCCCGGCACCAGGATGAAGCACAGGGACGCGGCAATGATGCAGGCGATGGCCAGGCACATGGTTTTCCAGATGCCAATCTTGTCGCAGGCAATTCCAAAAATCAGCTTTCCTGTCACATTGCCCACCTGCATGGAGGAGTTCAGCGTGGCCCCTACCGCCAGGGCGTAGCCCGCGCCCTGGGCATAGATACTGATGTACTGCGTAAAGGCACTTGCCACCGTGCCCCCCAGCATGGCCAGGCAGCACAGGATAAACGGCACCGCCATATGCCCCGCAGCCGGAGCCGGCGCAGCCGGGGCTGTCGCCTCCGCAGTCCGGGCCGGGACCGGCGCAAGAGGGGGCTTCTCCCCAAACATCAGCCCCAGCGCCGGGATGGTGATCAGCACCGTCACCGCGCTGAGGATCAGGATCTCACCCTTCCAGCCAAAGTGGTCAATGAGCAGCGAGGCCACCGGATTGAACACCGCGCCTCCTACGCCGGAAAAGGCCATGGCGAATCCGATGGCAAATCCGATATTTTCCGGGAACCACTGCCCCAGCACATGGGGCACCATAATCGTGGCCGTGCAAAACGACACGCCGGACAGGGCCGCCGCCACGTACCACAGCCAGTTCCCCGCTCCCACCAGCAGCAGCAGATAGCTGGCCACCAGGGTGAAAATGTTGAACAGCAGGTACCGTTTTTTATCCGACTTGAAAAACAGTGCCGCAAAAAAGGCGCCTCCCAGGGCCCCCACCACACTTTTTATTGTATAATACGCGGATATTTCCGTCATGGACAGTTCCAGTTCCATGCGGATCTGGGTCAGCAGCACCCCGGTGCTGTTGGCCAGCACACCCAGCAGAGCACACTGGAACAGGGACGCCCCCGTCAGCACCAGCATCTGCCGTTTTGTAAAATTCCATTTCATTGCGCTTCCAGCTTCCTTTGCCCTGGCCGCTCCGCGGCCCGTATTCACGGTCTACAACGCCCTGTGCCGTGTCGAAAAATGATCTCTCTTAGTATACGTGCTGGTCAACAGCCTTGTCAATAATGGATTTTTTTATCTCCCATATAGATTTTTTCACCTATTACACCGCCGGCACGGCCTTTTTTGCTTTTTCACTTGAACCCGGAGGCAAGAATTGCTACAATAAAAGAATCCAAAAGACACGACCCATTTTGATACAGGAGGGATCCCATATGGACTATCGGAAGGAATATGAGAAGTGGCTGGCCAGCCCCGCCCTTACAGCCGGGGAGCGGGCGGAACTGGAGGCCATTGGAACAGACCCCAAGGAGATCGAGAGCCGGTTTTACGGCCCCCTGGAGTTCGGCACAGCCGGGCTGCGGGGCACCATGGCCGTGGGACTGCACAATATGAACGTCCACGTGATCCGCCATGCCACCCAGGGCTTTGCCAACATCATCGCCGCCGAGGGGGAGGAGGCCAAAAAGCGGGGCGTTGCCATCTGCATGGACTGCCGCCACCACAGCATGGACTTTGCCCGCTCCGCCGCCGAGGTATGCGCCGGCAACGGCATCCATGTGCGCATCTTTGAATCCCTGCGCCCCACGCCGGAGTTGAGTTTCGCCGTGCGTCACTACCACTGCCAGGCGGGCATCAACGTCACCGCCAGCCATAACCCCAAGGAGTACAACGGCTACAAGGTCTACTGGGCCGACGGAGCACAGCTGCCCCCCCACCACGCTGAGGCCATTGCCCGGGAACTTGCCAAGATCGACATCTTCACCGGCATAAAGGCCATGCCCTATGACCAGGCGGTGGCAGAGGGACTGATTACGGTGCTGGGCACGGAAACGGACGAGGCCTTCCTCCAGGAGGTTATGGCCATGGTCACAGACCCCGACGCCATCCCCACCGTGGCGGACCGCTTTAAGCTGGTGTATACCCCCTTCCACGGCTGCGGCTACCAGCTGGTGCCGGAGGCACTGAAGCGGGCGGGCATCCGGCACCTTTTATGTGTGCCGGAGCAGATGGTCATTGACGGCAGCTTCCCCACAGTAGTCTCCCCCAACCCGGAGAATCCGGAGGGCTTTTACCTAGCCATCGATCTGGCCAAGGCAAACGACGTGGACTTTATCCTGGGCACCGACCCGGACAGCGACCGGGTGGGCATCATGGTCCGGGGCAGGGACGGCTCCTACCAGGCCGTTACCGGCAACCAGACCGGCGTGTTGCTTTTGGACTACCTGCTGGGCGCCATGAAGCGCACCGGGAAGCTGCCGGAAAACGCGGTGGCCCTGAAGACCATTGTCACCACGGAGATGGCCCGGGCTGTGGCGGAGCACTACGGCGTCCGCTGCTTTGACACCTTTACGGGCTTTAAATTCATGGCGGAAAAGAAAAATGCCCTGGAGGAGAGCGGCCAGGGCAAGGTGGTGTTCTCCTATGAGGAGAGTTATGGCTACATGCTGGGGGACTATGTGCGGGACAAGGACGCCGTCACCGCCTCCCTGCTGCTGACCGAGATGGCCGCCTACTACGCCGGCCGGGGAATGACCGTACTGGACGCGCTGGAGGCCCTCTACGCCAAGTACGGCTGCTACGGGGAGCAGACCCACAATCTGGTCATGCCCGGCCTGGACGGCCTGAAGAATATGGCCCGGCTCATGGCCTCCCTGCGGGAGGCGCCCCCCACCCAGATCGGCGGCGTGGCGGTGCGGCAGTTCAAGGACTACGCGGATGGCAGCGTAGTGGACTGCGCAACCGGGGAGCGGAGCACCATGGAACTGTCCGGCTCCAACGTGCTGCGTTTTGAGTTGGCGGACGGCACCAGCATTTTGGTCCGCCCCTCCGGCACGGAGCCCAAGATCAAGGTATACGTGCTGACCAAGGGCGCCAACCCCGCCCAGCGGGATGAGAACCTGGACAAATACAGCCATTGGGTGGCCGCACTGAACTAGCGGCACAGCGTCAAGCGGAGGGGGCGGGCCCGGCCCGTCCCCTCCGCGCAATGAGGAGGCAATATGGAACGATTGGATGAACTGAACCGGCAGCTGCGCCAGCTGGTGGATCAGATGGCCCGGCGGCACAAGGTAAAAGCGATGGTGGAGCAGCTGGAGGGCCGGCAGCTGGACCTCGCCTCCCAGGCCCGGCAGCTGAAGGAGCAGACCTACCGGGAACAGCTGGATGTAGACCGGCTGGAGGGCTTCAGCCTGGCAAAGCTGTTCTATCAACTGTCCGGACGTCTGGATGAGCAGTTGGAGAAGGAGGAGGCGGAGGCCTGTGCCGCCGCCCTGCGCTATGACGCCAAGCGGCGGGAACTGGAAACCGTGGAGCGGGATTTGGCGGACCGCCGGCGGGAACTGGACAGCCTGGAAAACTGCCAGGAAACCTACCAGCGGCTGCTGGAGGAAAAGGCGGCGGTGATGAAGTCCATGAACGCCTACTACGGGGACCGTATCTGCGCCCTGGAGGAGCGCATCACCTACTTAGGCGCCCAGGACCGGGAGATCCAGGAGGCCATTCAGGCCGGTCAGGCCGCTCTGGTGGACATCGACGCCATCCAGGGCTCCCTCTCCTCCGCCGAGGGCTGGGGCACCTTTGACCTGCTGGGAGGCGGCCTGATCAGCGACATCGCCAAGCACTCCCACCTGGATGAGGCCCAGCGGCAGGTGAACGCTCTCCAGCGCTCCCTGTCCCGGTTCCGCACGGAACTGGCGGATGTGGCCATTCAGGCGGATTTGCAGATTCAGGTGGACGGCTTTCTCCGCTTCGCCGACTACTTTTTCGATGGGATCTTTGCCGACTGGGCCGTTATGGACCGTATTCGCAACTCCAAAAATCAGGTGGCGGACGTGGAGCGCTCCGTCCGCTCCGTCCTGGACCGCCTGAACCGCTCCCTTTCCGCCAGCCGGCAGGAGCGGGAGGCGAAAAAGCGGGAACTGGACGAATTGGTTCTCCAGGCGTAGCATGGTATACACCGGGACGGACACAGCGCGGTTCGGGGCGGGTGGGCTGCCCCGGCCCCCTGGTCCCACTCGCAGTGAACCCCCGGGGAATGGCCGCGGCCATTCCCCGGGGGTTCTTTTGGGTGGAACCTACTCCCCCATCCGCTTAATAACCTTTGCCCGGTTCGCCGGATCGGAAAAATACGCGTATGTAGCCGCCGGCACCAGCGGCTCCATCTCCTGCCAGCGGCCCTGCCGCAGCAGCTGGCGCACCGCTGTGGCGCTTACCGGCCGCCCCGCCTCCTCCATCCGGGCGATCTCCACCAGTTCCACTCCCCGTTCCGGCAGTTCCCGGGCCATGGCGCGGTTATAGGCGGAAGTAACGGGACAGTAAGGCTCCGTTCCCACAAACCGCCGGGTAATTCCCAGCTGGCGGGCCAGACGGCAGAACACAGCAATGTCCAGTTCCGTCCAGACCGACGGGGCGGCGGATTTGTCCTTGAGGAAGTAGTCCGGGAAGGTGGCCGAGGAAATCAAATACCGGGAGGTACCCGCCACCGCCAGATTGGGCCGCCCGGCCACCGCCGCCTCCACAATCTTCAGCCGGTCCGCCGCCGGCACGGCGCTGCGGTCCTCGGAGACGACAAAAAGATACAGAAAGTCGCACCGCGCCGCCGCCTGCTCAACGAGGTACAGGTGGCCCCGGGTCATGGGATTGCAGTTCATCACCGCCGCCCCCACGGTTCCCCGGGCTTCATCCCGCCGGACCTGGCTGACCCAGGCGTCGAAGCCCCCCCGCCGATCCTCCATCAGCAGCACATTCGCCGTCCTTGCTACCTCGCAGAAGCCCAGAGCGCTGAACTGGGCCCAATTGGCGGGCTTTGTGTAGAGGAAAAGCCGCCGGACGCCCCGGCTCAGCGCCTCCCGCCGCAGCGCTGTAAGGAGGGAGGCGGTAAGCCCTTCCCCCTGAAGAGCCGGATCCACCGCCACACACTTGATAACATCCCCCTGCAGGGACCCGGCGGCCACAATCTCATCCCCGCTGCTGCGGATGGTGGCCGTATACGTAATCCCCGGATCATAGGTCAGCCCCATGCGCAATAAAAAGGCCCGCAGCTTCTCCAGCTGCGCCCCCTGAAAGGGGCTGCCCGACTGCTCATAATACCCGTACTCCATCGTTAAACTCCTCTCCCGCCGGGCCGGCCCGCCAAGCCGCCCAGCGCCATGGTCCCCGCAAATACCAACAGATAAGCCACCATCTCCCTACTGTGGGCCAGCAGGGACGCCATCACCATGAAGGCGCAGCCCGCCAGCGCCAGCGCCGGCAGAAGAAAGCGTTTCAGCCAGCCCAGTCCCCGCCCCCGCGCCATCAGGCCCAGAAAAATGGGGACATACATACCGTAAAGGGTGATGATCGGCAACTCCGAACTGTCAAAGTCCAGAAAGCCCGGCAGCCTCTCCCCGGCGTGGGCCCAGTAGTGGACCAGCCACAGCGCCGCCAGCGCTAGGCCTGCCGCCGCTGAACGACTCGGCATCCCCTTGACCGGGCTCAGCCGGGCAAAGGAGGCGGGCCGCGGCCCTTCCCCCCGGACCGCCAGGGCGTACAGCCCCCGGCAGTTGGCCATGGTCAGGCCGTTGAGGCCTCCCAGGCAGGACACCACCACCAGCGCCAGCACCCACTGGCCTGCGGCGGCGCCGAACAGGGTCTGAAACGCCAGCTGAGCCGCCCCCGGGCCCGCCGCCAGCAGCGCCCCGGTGGGAACCGCTCCCGCCAGGCCCACATAATAGCCCATATAGACCCCCATGACCACCAGGGACCCCGTCGCCAGCGCCACGGGCAGATCCCGCCGGGGCCGCCGCAGTTCCCCGCTGATGGAGGCGGCGATGATCCACCCCTCATAGGCAAAGGCCACCGACACCATAGCCGGCAGCAGGCCCTCCATGCCTTGGCCGGACGCCTGTCCGGCAGCCACATTTTCCGCCAGGAGGCCGCTTGAAAGCCCCCGGGCAATCCCCACCACCCCCAGCAGCACCAGCGGCGCCAGCTTCACCGCCGCGACCCCCACCTGGAGCCGCCCTGCCACAACCGGGGCGGCGGCGTTCAGTCCGGCGGCGGCACAGAGCAGTATTCCCGCCAGGGCCAGGAGACCCAGGCCCTCCAGCGTCCAGCCCAGCAGCTGGCACAGGTAGCGGGCGGAGGCCCAGGCCAGCACCGCCGTCAGTGTAGGATAATAGATCACCGCCAGAAACCAGCCCACCCAGTACCCATAGCGGGGAGACACCATGGCTGCCGCGTAGTCCGCCGCTCCGCCGGCGCCCCCCTGCCGTGCGGCCACCACGGCAAAGGCACCAGCTGAAGTCAGCATGACCGCTCCCGCCAGCGCCCAGGCGGCCGCGCCCACACGGATATCCCCTCCGGTGGCCGCCAGCACCGCCTCCGCTTTAAAGAACACACCGGAGCCGATGACAATGCCCACCACCATGGCCGTGGCCGTAGGCAGGCCATACTTTTTCTCCAGCCGGTTTTCCATACGGGCATCCTCTCCCACAGGTCTTTTCAAGCGCCCCGGCTTGTGCTACACTGGTGACAGCCGGGGCGCCCGTGGTGTTAAACCTGCCCATAATTACCCTGATTATACCGTTTCCCCGGAAAAAACGCAAGCTGGAAGGAGAACAAAGCCTATGCAGAGCGGCACTATATCCCTGGACCTCCACGGCATGACCTGCTACCAAGCCCAGGTTGCCATTGACGCAGCCCTGCGCCGGGCCGGCGGCTCCGTATACCGGGTGCAGCTGATTCACGGCTACCACGGCGGCACGGAACTGCGGGCCATGATCCGGCGGGTCTACGCCAAGCACCCCAAGGTGCTGCGGCTGGAGTTGGGGCTGAACCCCGGGACTACGGACCTGGTGCTGCGGGAATATGGAGGGTAGGGCGGCCCAGGCCGTCTGTGTGCCTTCTGTGGGGCTCTCCCAGGCTCTCGCAAGCGCGGCCCGCCCCCGCCCCCCTCGGGGTCATCCGGAGGCCGGTCCGCGCCCCACTATGTAAGCAGGCCTTTCTTTGCCGCGCCTCATGGCCGCAGCAAAGCGGAATGAGACTGCCGTTACGGTATAATAACGACAAACAGAAAAAGCCTTTATTTTCAAGGGGTTTGAGCGTTTGTCGTCTTTTATTCAATTCCTTTTCCAAGTTGAAAATTGACGAAAACTATAAAGAAAAAAGGAGGCTGTTTTATTAACGACAAAATTTAATAGTGCCAGCGGTCCGGCTTTTGAACCGCCCCCTGTCAAGTAGACAGGTAAAAAAAGAAAAATTACGCCACAAGGGTCTGGTTCCTGTAAGCAAGGGGAGCCAGGCCCTTTAACTTAGCTTGAAG
>CDZQ01020508.1_pt1 | contig 32178 bp, 25 predicted proteins | sample 554831 | NCBI WGS metagenome assembly CDZQ01 (sample SAMEA3182112, study PRJEB8094) | gut metagenome | biome: human; feature: gut; material: Stool; isolation source: human stools | place: Canada | collected 2013-05-06 | reverse complement strand
GGACTATGTGGCCATGGACGTGAAGAACAGCCCGGAGCGGTATCCGGAAACCGTGGGGGTGCCCGGTCTGGATCTGACCCCCGTCCGGGACAGTGTGGCCTGGCTGCTGGAAGGGCATGTGGAGTACGAGTTCCGCACCACTGCGGTGCGGCAGCTCCATGACGCGGCCTCCTTCCAGGCCATCGGCCGCTGGCTTCAGGGTGCCAGACGGTACTACATCCAGAACTTTGTGGACCGGGATACGGTGCTGCGGGCCGGCTTGTCCGGCTTTGAAAAGGCGGAGCTGGAGGCATTTGCCAGTCTGGTGCGGCCCTTTGTAGAACGGGTCGAAGTGCGGGGCGTTTGAGCGGGAACGGATTCCATGGCGCAAGATGCCATTATCTTGTGCCATGGAAAATTTTTTACCACAAGATATTGACGGTCGTTCCAACTGGTGGTATCATAGTATTTGCTGACGCGGCCTATGGAGCGGTGCTGAGGCCGGAGCACCGGACGGCGCTCTATCAAAATGGAGAGAACATATCGGGAGGGACTGGATCATGTACCAGGTGACAAAGCGGGACGGCACTATCGCCCAGTTTGAGATCGGCAAGATCAGCGCGGCTATTACCAAGGCATTTGAGGCGCTGGAAAAGCAGTACCACCCCAGCGTGATTGATATGCTGGCCCTGCGGGTGACAGCGGATTTCGAGGACAAGATCAGAGACGGCCTCATCGCGGTGGAGGATATCCAGGACAGCGTGGAGGCAGTGCTCAGCGAGGCGGGGTACGCCGATGTGGCAAAAGCCTATATCCTCTACCGTAAGCAGCGGGAGAAAGTGCGCAATGTGGGCTCCGCGCTGCTCAACTATAAGGATCTGGTGGATAACTACCTCCAAATCAATGACTGGCGGGTGAAGGAGAACTCCACCGTCACTTATTCTGTAGGCGGTCTGATCCTGTCCAACTCCGGAGCCATCACCGCCAACTACTGGCTCAGTGAGATCTACGACCAGGAGGTGGCCGACGCCCACCGCAACGCGGAAATCCACATCCATGATCTGTCTATGCTCACCGGCTACTGCGCTGGCTGGTCCCTGAAGCAGCTCATTCAGGAGGGGCTGGGGGGCATCCCCGGTAAGATCACCTCATCCCCAGCCAAGCACCTGAGCACCCTGTGCAACCAGATGGTGAACTTTTTGGGCATCATGCAGAACGAGTGGGCGGGAGCCCAGGCATTTTCCTCCTTTGACACCTATCTGGCCCCCTTTGTCAAGGTGGACAACCTGACCCAGAAGGAGGTCAAGCAGTGCATCCAGTGCTTTGTCTACGGGGTGAACACCCCCAGCCGCTGGGGAACTCAGGCCCCCTTCTCCAACATCACCCTGGACTGGACCGTGCCCCGAGACTTGGCTGACCTGCCCGCCATCGTGGGGGGCGAGGAGATGGACTTCACCTACGGCGACTGCAAAAAAGAGATGGACATGGTCAATAGGGCCTTTATTGAGATTATGATTGAGGGGGACGCCAACGGCCGGGGCTTCCAGTACCCCATTCCCACCTACTCCATCACCCGGGACTTTGACTGGTCGGAGACGGAGAACAACAAGCTGCTCTTCGAGATGACCGCCAAGTACGGAACCCCTTACTTCTCCAACTACATCAACTCCGATATGGAGCCATCCGACGTGCGCTCTATGTGCTGCCGCCTGCGGCTGGACTTGCGGGAGCTGCGGAAAAAGTCCGGCGGCTTCTTCGGCTCCGGCGAGTCCACCGGCAGTGTGGGCGTGGTCACCATCAACCTGCCCCGCATCGCCTACCTGGCCAGCGACGAGGCGGACTTCTACAAGCGGCTGGACAAGCTGATGGACATCTCCGCCCGCTCCCTTAAGACCAAGCGCACCGTCATTACCCAGCTGATGGAGGCGGGGCTGTACCCCTACACCCGGCGTTATCTGGGCACCTTTAACAACCACTTCTCCACCATCGGACTCATCGGCATGAACGAGGTGGGCCTGAATGCCAAGTGGCTGCGGGCGGACCTGACCCATGAGGAGACTCAGAGGTTTGCAAAGGATGTGCTCAACCATATGCGGGAGCGCCTGAGCGACTATCAGGAGGAATACGGCGACCTGTACAATTTGGAGGCCACTCCCGCTGAGTCCACCACCTATCGCTTTGCCAAACACGACAAGGAGCAGTTCCCCGACATCATCACCGCCAATGAGAACGGCACCCCATATTATACCAATTCTTCCCACCTGCCCGTGGGATACACCGAGGATATCTTCTCCGCCCTGGACGTCCAGGACGAGCTTCAGACCCTGTATACCTCCGGCACGGTGTTCCATGCCTTCCTGGGGGAGAAGCTGCCCGACTGGAAGGCGGCGGCCACCTTGGTGCGGAAGATTGCGGAGAACTACAAGCTGCCGTATTACACCATGTCTCCTACTTACTCCGTATGCAAAAACCATGGGTATCTCACCGGGGAGCAGTACACCTGCCCCATCTGCGGGGAAAAAACCGAGGTGTACAGCCGCATCACCGGCTACTACCGGCCGGTGCAGAACTGGAACGACGGCAAGACCCAGGAGTTCAAGGACCGGAAGGTATATGACCTTACCCGTTCCCACCTGCGCCGGGCGGGCATCGCCGGTAGCCAGGTGACGGTGGAGGGGCTGGAAAGCGCCTCTGCTCCGGCGGACGACCTGCTGCTGTTCACCACCCAGACCTGCCCCAACTGCCGCCAGGCGGAGCGGCTGCTCCAGCAGGCTGGCCTGCCTTACCAGAAGGTGCTGGCGGAGGAGCACCCGGAGCTGACCACCCGTTACGGTGTGCGCCAGGCGCCCACTCTGGTGGCCATCACCGGCGGCGAGGCAGTCAAGGCTGTGGGTCTGGGTCCGGTGAAAAAGTTTATTGAGGACAACCGCCCCGCTGAGGTGGGATAAAAAACGGCGCTGTGCCGCATACTGGAAGACAGATGGGAAAATGGCCCCGGGTGCCGGGGCCGTTTTCTGTCCCAGTGGCATCCGCTCTTGGATAGGAGGAATGAAGGATGTATGATATCATTGTGGCGGGGGGCGGCCCTGCGGGGCTGACCGCCGCGCTGTATGCCGCCCGGGCGGGCCGGTCGGTATTGGTGTTGGAACAGACCGCCCCCGGCGGGCAGATTGTCTATTCCCCTCTGGTGGAGAACTATCCAGGCCTGCCCGGCATGAGCGGCGCCCAATTTTCCCAACAGCTGGCCGACCAGGTGGAGGCTCTTGGGGTGGAGCTGGAATATGCCGCCGTGCGGGGATTCCATCCCGGCCAAGGAGGCTATGTGGTGGATACCGAGGACGGAGAGCGGATGGGTCGGGCTTTGGTGCTTGCCCCTGGGGCGGACCACCGGCACCTGGGCCTGCCTGGAGAGGAGGCGCTCATCGGGCAGGGCGTGTCTTACTGCGCGGTATGCGATGGGCCCTTTTACCGGGGAAAGAGCGTGGCCGTGGTGGGAGGCGGAGATACCGCCCTCCAGGACGCGCTGTTCTTGTCCGGAGTCTGCCAGCAGGTGACGCTGGTCCACCGCAGGGAGCAGTTCCGGGGAGAATACCGTCTGGTCCGGCGGCTGGAGGAGCGCAGCAATGTGGAGTTTCTGCTGGGCTGGGCGCCGGAGAGTTTTCTGCGGAAGGATGGGGCTTTTGCCGGGCTGGCCCTGCGCCGGGCCGGCGGAGAGGAACACCAGGTGCTCGAGGTGGACGGCGTGTTTATCGCTGTGGGGCAGCAGCCGGGGACCGGACCATTTTCCAACCAGGTGGAGTTGAATCAAGAGGGCTATTTTGCCGCTGGAGAGGACTGCCGCACCAAGCTGCCTGGGGTGTTTGTAGCCGGAGACAGCCGGGCTAAGGCGGTCCGCCAGCTGACCACTGCTGTGGGAGACGGCGCGGTGGCTGGTCTGGCTGCGGCGCGGTATGTGGAGGATTTGGAGGGGTGAGGCCCCTTGACCTTTGAGCCTGCCGCCGGCGGGGGCGGCGACTGTAGCACTATCCTTTAGAACTTTCCGCTTTTCGCGGAAAGTTCTTTTTTCAAAAACGGTTGTTTTCCCCCCTAGGGCTGGTGTATGATAGGGACTGTTCCCTCTCCGCCTGCCTGGCGCAGAGTGCATGTTGAGAAGAATGGGATTTAGGAGGGCCTTGTCATGTTAGAGCGGATGCTGCGCACCTTTGTTCCCAACTATACACAAACTGGAGACCCCGCAGTACGGGAGCGGTATGGCGTATTGGCCGGGGCGGTGGGTATTCTGCTGAATTTACTGCTGTTTGCCGGAAAGCTGCTAGCAGGCATCGTCACCGGGGCCATCTCGGTGACGGCCGACGCCTTCAATAACCTGTCCGACGCAGCCTCGTCGGTGGTCACCTTGGCGGGCTTCCGACTGGCTGGGCAGAAGGCGGACGCCCACCATCCCTTTGGCCACGGACGGATGGAGTATTTGGCTGGACTGCTGGTTTCCCTGATGATTTTATTGGTGGGAGTGGAGCTGGGGAAAAGCTCTATTGGCAAGATCCTTCACCCGGAGGAGACGGAGCTGACCGCCCTCACCGCGGGCATCCTGGCCTGCGCTGTGGCGGTGAAGCTGTGGATGGGGTGGTTTAACGGCGCGCTGGGAAAGCGCATCCAGTCCAACGCTCTGGCGGCCACCGCTGCCGACTCCCGATCCGACGCCCTGGCCACCGCCGTGGTACTGCTGGGCCTGGTCATTACCCACTTCACAAAGCTCCAGTTGGACGGCTGGCTGGGTCTGCTGGTAGCGGTGTTTATCCTGAAAGCAGGTTTCGGCGCGGCTAGGGATACTCTGGACCCTCTGCTGGGCAAGGCCCCGGAGCCGGACATGGTCAAGGCCATCGAGGATGTGATCTTAAGCCATCGGCAGGTGGTGGGCATCCACGATCTGGTGATCCACGACTATGGCCCGGGCCGGCGGATGATGAGCGTCCACGCGGAGGTGGCCGCCGACGCGGATATTCTGGAGGTCCACGACGTCATCGACCACATTGAGCGGGAGCTGGGCCGGAAATTCAACATCGAAGCGGTCATTCACATGGACCCCATTCAGATCGGCAATCCCACGGTGGACCGTCTGCGGGAGCTGGCCGCGAAGCTGGCCGCGGAGATTGACCCGTCCATCACCATCCACGACTTCCGCATCACCGCCGGTCCGCTGCATACCAACCTGATCTTCGATGTGGTAGTGCCTTATGATGTGAAATTATCCGATGAAGAGGTTATAAACAGGCTGAAAGAAAAGCTGCGGCAGCAGGATGAAACCTACACCGCTGTAATCCAGGTGGACCACAGCTATGTACTCTGAGGGAAAATGAGGAAGAAAGCCCCCGAAATTTACAGTTTATCTATACAAATCTCGGGAATGGCGTTATAATCTTTAACATGGAACCGTCTGTGTTTTACATCACGATAAAGGGGTGCCGCTTATGCCGATCAAGGTTTTGATCGTGGAGGACGACAAGAATATCGCTGACCTGCTGCGCATCTATTTGGAGAAGGAGCAGATGGAGTGTGAGCTGGCCGGAGACGGCCTGGTGGGGGTAGAGAAGTTTCGCCAATTCCAGCCTGACTTGGTGCTGTTGGACATCATGCTGCCCGGGATGGACGGCTGGGCAGTGTGCCGGAAAATCCGGGAAACCTCCAAGACGCCGGTTATCATGCTCACAGCCAAGGGAGAGCTGGAGGACAAGGTTTCCGGTCTGGAAATGGGAGCGGACGACTATATTACCAAGCCCTTTGAGATGAAGGAGGTTCTGGCCCGCATCCATGCTGTGCTTCGCCGGACCGGAGAAGAGGGGCCGAGCGCGGAGAAGAAGCTGACCTTCGATAAGCTGGTAGTGAATTTGGATTCCTACGAACTGATTGTGGACGGCAAGCGGGTGGATACTCCGCCCAAGGAGCTGGAGCTTTTGTACCACTTGGCCTCCGCCCCCAACCGGGTGTTCACCCGCAACCAATTATTAGACGAGGTGTGGGGATTTGATTACTTTGGAGACAGCCGGACCGTAGACGTACATATCAAGCGCCTGAGGGAGAAGCTGGAGGGCGTGTCCGACCAGTGGTCGCTGAAAACCGTGTGGGGTGTGGGCTATAAGTTTGAGGTAGCCGATTCATGAGGCTTGGCCCGCTGCGCCATGACAGGGAGGTGGAGGCATGAAGACAATGTACGGCCGGCAGTTTGCCACCATGACGGTGATGGTGTTGCTGTCCTTCCTGATGCTGGGCGCCTCCTTCGCCACCCTGAGCTATCAATATACCATCCAAGAGAAGCGGGACGCCATGAGCCGCAGTGCAAATATCATCGCTTCCTATACCTCCAGCTACATCAACGCCAATGGAGAGTACTCCTGGCAGGAGAAGGACTTTCAGGCGCAGCTGAACGTCCTGGCGCTGGTGACGGATACCCACGCCATGATCAGCACTGCCCAGGGTGTGGTGGTCTATGCCACTGATGGTGTCAACGAGCTGATGGAGCTAGAGAGCCGGTCTGTGCCGGACCAGATTGTATCCTCTGTGGTGGAAGGATCCTTCGCCGGGGCTACCAACCTGGGCGGGATGTATGAGAGGCCCCGCTATCTGGTAGGCCTGCCGATTACCACGGGAAATTTCCTGCAAGGCCTAGTGCTGGTTTCCTGTGAGGCGTCGGAGATCAGCGGTATGTGGCAGGATCTGTCCGCCATTTTTCTGGTGACCGCTGGAGCGGTGGTCCTGATTGCGGCCATCATCAGCTCGGTGACCAGCCTGCACCAGTCCCAGCCCATCAAAGAAATTGCCGCCGCAGCCCGTCAATTCGGCCACGGGGAGCTGGACGTGCGGGTTAACGTGGGCAAGCGGAAGGACGAGGTGGGAGAGCTGGCGGAGGCGTTCAACGCCATGGCCGACTCCCTGGCAAGGAGTGAGCAGCGCCGCAGCGAGTTCGTGGCCAATGTCTCCCACGAACTCAAGACCCCTATGACCACCATCGCCGGCTTTGCCGACGGAATTCTGGACGGCACGATTCCGCCAGAGAAGGAAAAGGAGTATCTCAAGATTATCTCATCGGAAACCCGGCGGCTATCCCGGCTGGTGCGGTCTATGCTGGATCTGTCCCGGCTCCAGTCCGACGAGCGGCTGGCCCAGCAGCAGTTTGATGTCAGCGAGACTCTGGTGCGCACTTTGGTGAGTCTGGAGAGCAAGGTCAACGGAAAGGCTTTGGAAGTGGATACCCAGCTGCCCGATGAGCCGGTCCAGGTCTGGGGCGACCAGGATGCCATTACCCAGGTATGCTACAATCTGCTGGACAATGCCATCAAGTTCTCACGCCAGGGAGGGACGCTGGGAATCTCGGTGACGACCAAGGGCGCGAAAGCCTATGTGTCCATCCGTGATGAGGGAGAGACCATCCCGCCGGAAGAGGTGTCCCTGATTTTTGACCGCTTTCACAAGACAGACCACTCCCGCAGCGAGGACCGGGACGGTGTGGGATTGGGGCTGTATATTGTCAAAACCATTCTGAATAGCCACAAGGAGAACATCACCTGTGAAAGCCAGGATGGCAAGACGACCTTTACATTTACACTCACCAGAGCATGAACCTCGAAAGGCTTCGCGTTCGCCATGCATGTTCCCCAAAACGCTTCTATGGAACAAATTGTTTTGGAAAACCCATTTTCCAAGGGTGCCAGCCATAGTAGAATGTTCCCGATCCCGGAGACGCAGTCCTGGGAATAGGGCAGAAGGGCTGTTTCAGCTCAAGTGAAGGAGGACCACCCCTGTGGACAATTACCTATCCCACCGCTGGCCCCAAGGCGCTCTGGTGACGCAGCGTCCGGAAAAGGCCCGGCAAAAAAAGAAAAAACGCCGGGTGCTACGAACCCTGGTGGTGTGCCTGCTGCTGGCGGCGCTGCTGGTCGGGCTGATGGCGGCGGGCTGGTTTCTTGCCCAGAAGGCCTTGGAACAGTGGGCGGCGGACTTAGGGCGGCCGGAACAAAGCGCACCGGCATGGCCTGAGCCCACGCAGGAGGAAACTCCGGAACTAAGTATCCCCCGGGCAGAGGTGGGCCTTGGAGTGACGCTGGAGCTGGATGAGACACGGCTTTCCGCCCTGCCGGCCCAGGAGATCTATCAACAGGTGCTGCCCTCGGTGGTCAGTGTGGTCACTCATATGTCCTCCGGGCAGGGCTATGGGGCCGGCTCGGGCGTTATCATGCGGGAGGACGGCTATATCCTGACCAATTACCATGTGATCGAGGGGGGCGATGCGGTCAAGATCATGCTGTTGTCTGATGGCGCCACTTACGATGCCCAACTGGTGGGCTATGACGAGTCGTTGGACATCGCCGTGCTAAAGATCGACGCCGAGGGGCTGACCGCGGCCCAATTTGGCGACTCCGACCTCCTGGAGATCGGGGACGCAGCTTACGCCATCGGCAATCCCATGGGCTATCTCTATGGCACTATGACGGACGGCATCATCTCAGCCCTGCATGTAGAGGTGGATGTGGACGGCAAGAGCATGAACCTTATCCAGACCTCTGCCGCTTTGAATTCTGGAAACTCTGGCGGCGCCTTGATCAACGAGCAGGGCCAGGTTGTAGGCATCACTGTGGCCAAGATCAGCGGGAAAGAGGATGAGGCACTGGTGGAAGGGCTGGGATTAGCTATACCCATCTCGGACGCAAGGCCATTCATCAACTATATTCTGGAGACTGGAGAGACCTGCCAGCCTGCCATCGGCATCACCTGCTCTGCGGCGGCGATGGATGGGACCGCGGGAGTGATGGTCCAGTCCGTGGAGCCGGACGGCCCGGCCAGGGAGGCAGGGCTGCAAAAGCTTGACCTGATTGTGGCGGGCAATGGGAAAGCGGTGGATTCTATCTACAGCCTGAAGCGGCTGATCAATGAGACGGGTGTGGGCGGCGTCATCTCCCTGACGGTTCTTCGGGAGGGAGAGCGGCTGGAGGTGACTTGCCATGTGGTGGATAGCGTTTGGCAATAGACGGGGGAAAATGGGGGGATGCCCATGGAACGGGATCGACTGATCGAGCTGCTGGCCCGGTCGGAGGGATATGTATCCGGCGAGAAGCTCAGCGGCGCGTTATCTGTCACCCGGGCGGCGGTGTGGAAGGAGATCTCCGCCTTGCGCCAGGCGGGATGGCCCATTGTCTCCGCCCCCCGGCTGGGCTACCGCATGGAAGGAACGCCTCCCATTTTGTCTGGAGCGTATCTCTCTGGAAAGCTGTCCCAGGACAGCTTGTTTTCCGGTAAAATATTAGTGGAGGACCGTGTAGATTCCACGAATACCCGGCTGAAGGCCATGGCGGCCCAAGGGGCGGCCGAGGGGACGGTCCTGCTGGCCGAAGAGCAGAGCGGAGGCCGGGGCACCCGGGGCCGGTCCTTTTCCTCTCCCCGTGGGGAAGGGCTGTACTTGTCCTTGCTGCTGCGGCCAAAGGTAAAGCTGGAAGCGCTGTTTTCTCTTACCGGCTGGGCGGCGGTGGCGGTCCGCCGGGGCATTCAGGCAGCCTGCGGCGCGCAGCCTCAGATCAAGTGGCTGAACGACCTGTATCTGAACGGGAAAAAACTGGTGGGGATTCTCACGGAGCTGTCCCTGCTGGGGGAGAGCGGGGAACCGGACTTTGTGGTGGTAGGCATTGGCGTGAATGTTTCCCAGAGCGTTGCTGATTTTCAAGATCAGGGGTTGGAGGATGTGGCTGTCTCCCTGGCCATGGGGGGCTATGAGACGGAACGCAACACGCTGGCCGTGGGGATTCTGGAGGCATTTGAAGAACTTTACCGAAAGTTTCCCTGGGGGCAGTCCGAGTGCCTGGAGGAATACCGGTCCCACTGCATGACGCTGGGCCGGCCAGTGGCGTTCCAGGCGGGAGAGCAGACCCTGGAAGGCGTCGCCCTGTCAGTGGGAGAGGACTTTTCCCTGCTGGTGCGGGGAGAGGATGGCCGGGAGCACCGGGTGTCCTCTGGTACGGTCCGCCTGCTGTGATCCGATAAGAGGCCCTCCGACGGTATTTGCCGCCGGAGGGCCTCTTTCATGGCCATTCAGCTTTCCATATGCTTTCCCAGGAAGCCCGCCACAGTCTGAGCTAGCTTCAGCTCGGTTTCTCCCAGGCGGGTATTGTCGTCAGCTGACAAAAACAGCACGCATCCCAGCACATCCCCTTCGGAAAGAATGGGGACGGCAGTGACCACCCGGTACTTGTCCGAGTCCTCACAGACCGGCAGGCGCTCTCCCTTGGATTGCCAGCTTTGCCGGCCCTCCATCAGAGATTCCAGCCGGGTGGACAGCCGGCGTCCTGCCAGCTCCCGACGGGGAATACCGCCCACGGCGATGCAGCTGTCCCGGTCAGTGATGACGGCGATTTGTCCGGCGGTCCGGCTGAGGGCTTCGCAGAGCTGGTCAGCGAAGTCAGACACGCCGCCCAACTGGGAATATTTCTTAAAAATGACGCCCCCCTCACGGTCGGTATATATCTCCAAGGGGTCGCCCTCGCGAATGCGCATGGTGCGGCGGATCTCCTTGGGAATGACCACGCGGCCCAGGTCGTCGATCCTGCGCACGATACCAGTTGCTTTCATCACGATTCCTCCTGTGTTTATATTTCTCGCTGTTAGTATCCGCAGGAACTGGAACGATATGCAAAATCAGTCATGGGCTTTTCCTGGTAAAATTTGAAGTAGACTCTGATCAAACATGTTTTTTACACTGACTCAGCCCAGGAGCAAAAGCCGGACAGGAATAGGCCCGTAAGGATAAGGATGTTAAGAAAGACGTTTGATAAAGTGCGAATCAGATTGGTTTCATGGAGCTGGAGCGGAATTTAAATGAACGGAGACACAGAATGAAAAAGTTGAATCTTAAAAAGAGTATACCATGACCCTCTCTCCGTTGGTGTCGTATTCTCCATTAAAGTGGAAGCCAATCTGTTGATAAAGCTGGATTGCATGGGGATTATTTTCATATACACTAAGATATACAGTGTCCCTTTGATATTCTGTGCGTAGCTTGTCAAGCAGGGCAAGGACAGCCTGTTTCCCGTACCCTTTGCCCTGATACTTTTTATCAATCAGCAGCCGATCCAGCCATAGCTGCCCTGGAGCAGGTTCGGGGAAATACCCGTACATAGCAAAACCAATGAGCGTACTACCGTCATAAATGCCAACAGGACGCCATAGCTTCAATTCGTCCGCTTCCTTCAAACATTCGCTTACGCTCTCAATAAAGCCGGATTGTTCTGAAAAAACCGACAAATCTTCGGCTTCTTTTCGATTTCTGTTATTTACCACTTCAAAATGCAGGAACTGATTTCTATTTAAATTCATCTTGTCTTCTCCAATTTTATGAGGTGAAAGTTAATTTCCTTCTCTGCGCTTTCGTAACAGAAAAGCGCAAATAGCCCTGTAATTATTAAATCTTCCACATTATTTTTTTGAAATTTGTTTTGTATAAGAGCGGTTCATCGTTGCTTCCTGTTTTTCCCTTTTCAGTTCAATATACTGGAAATACCTGATAAAATAATTCCAGTCCCGATTGCAATAAGTGTTGCTTTTGCCAGCAATCCTTCTCGTCTGAAGAACAAAAATGTATAAACAAAAAAGAGTCTAAATAGTACCGTAGGGATATATCATATCCGAAAAATTGCTCTTTTCATCTTCACTTCCTTCTATCTGATAATCATAAATAAACAGTGTCAATGCTCCAGACTGACCCTTTGCCTCAAAGGTTTGGGTATGTTCTCCGCGCCGTGTCATTCCACGATGCTCATAAAATGGGTAATTACAGGTGGTATCTGTGAACAGGAAGAAGCTGCTGATCTGCTGACCCTTCATATAATCCTGCGCAGCCTCAAACAGCTTTTTTCCTAAACCCATTCCCCTGTATTTGGCATTGATCACAAAAAAAGCCACTTCTCCCTGATAATCAACCGGACTGTCTTTTAACAACTGATCGTCGATTTTCTCCACGTTAGAAAAGATTTTACTAATCATGCGGCTCTCTTTCGAGAAAAACAATGAGACAACCGAACCGAATAGGTTTAGGCGGAAGCGGAGAAGACATTTGTGATCCCGGCGGTTTTTCACCATGATAATTCCCACTGGGATTTTATCGACAAGCGCAACCTGTGTAAAGGTTTGATTGGTTAGGCAGCTATCTAGATAGGCCCTTGCCAACTTCCTTGCTGTTTTCTCAGAAGCAAATTTGTTATATTGCCATGTGTCCCGGATAATATCAATCAACGCCGGGCGGTCTGATCTCTGGTATTCTCTCAACACGATCTGCCCATTCATTTTGTTTTCTCCGTTTCTTCTTTCTAAAATCGTTTGTGGAATTTCCTGATACCTTTTCAGTACATAGTCCCGCTTCTTTGTGAACCACCGATATTCTGTGATTAAGCCGCCAACCGCAAACAATGCAACTGCAATCAAAAGGCTGTGCCGGAAGCCCACCCATTCAAGGAACAGGTAGCTGATTCCGGACGAGAGCAGCGCGGCGGTCAAGTAAATGCCAATGGCATATCGCTCCACTTTTTGGGGCGGCAGCGTGAGAAAGAAATTGTCCCATCTATCGGAATTGAAGCCAAACTTTTTCCCTTTCAGCCAAACGAGAAGGAAAACCAAGCCTAAGCCAAGCCCCAAGCATAGGAGCCATTTTCCTATAATTACAGCTAATAAAATAATCAGCTTCAAAATCTGCTTACACCTCCAATCAATAGTGATAACGTTTCTTATGTTTTAAGAACATGGCCGCTGAAAGGATGATTGCCATGAACTCCGCGATGGGTGTTGCCAGCCAAATTCCTGTGACACCTAAGAGAGCTGGAAGGATCAGCATGGCAATTACCGTAAACACAAAGGTACGGGAAAACGCCAGAACCGCCGAAATGATCCCGTTGGAGAGTGCAGTAAACATTCCGCTTGCAAAAATATTGAAACCCACAAAAAGCAACGCCAGCGAACAAATTCGATTGCCGACAACCGCCAGATCGTAGACCGGGTTTCCGGGATGGGTAAAGACGGACACCAAAGGTTCCGTAACAATCAGGGAAACAATCACGGTTACGGCTGCAATCGAACCGACAATCTTTAGGCTGGTACGGATCAGCTTTTTCAGCTTTTGATGATTCTGCTCCCCATAGTAGAAACTAATCATTGGGGCCACGCCGTAGGTATATCCGGCGTAGAGTGAGCCAACAAACGTCAGTACATAAGAGATAATCGTAATGGCGGCCACACCACTTTCTCCTACATATTTGAGCATTGCCCAGTTAAACATCAGCGTGACAATGCCGTTGACTAACGCGGCAGCCATTTCCGAACAGCCATTTGTGACGGCGTTTGCAAGCACTTTGAAGCGGCAGACAGGCTTCATAAAATGAAGCAGACTGTTTCTTTTCGTGAACACGAACAGGCCCACAATCGTGGTAATGGAATACCCTAATCCGGTTGCAATCGCCGCGCCGCCGATCCCCCAATGAAAGACGGCGATAAACAGATAGTCCATCGTAATATTTGTCACGCCGCCAGCGACAGAACAAATCAAGGAAAGGGTTGCCTTCCCCACCGCAATCATATACAGGGTAAAATTGTTCATTAACAGGATCGGTATGGTAAACAGCAGATAACGGTTTAAATACTCTTTACAGTAACCGGAAACTTCTGCGGTCAGGGACATAGCATTGAACATTTTTCCCGTGAATAGATAGCCGATCCCACACATTACAAGGCCCGCTAGAACATTTACCAAAATTAAAAAAGTAAAGTCCTGTTTTGCTTCATCCGGTTTTCCTTCCCCCATCTTTTTCATAATGACCGCGCTGCCACCTGTGGCAAGCATAGTGGAAATGGCCGTCACCAGCGCGATGACCGGATACACCAGATTGATTGCGGACAAGGCGTTGGTTCCAATTAGATTTGATACAAACAGACCGTCTACCATCGTATAAAACGACATAAATACACTCATAGCAATCGTAGGGACTGCGAATTTCAGGATATTTTTTAAGGTGACGGGTTTGCTGTATGCAGTTGCGTTCTGCAAAAAATCCCCCCTATTTTCTTGCGGTTATCCTTGACACAGTTTATAATAAACCGTACAGTAACAGGACGGTCAAGGGGGTTTTGAAAAATGATGAGGAATAAAAGAATGTTGTTCACCATCGGGCAGTTTGCCGCCTTACACGGGATCAACAAGAAGACACTGATGTGGTATGATGAAATCGGATTATTTAAGCCTGTGAGCATCAATGCAGAAAATGGGTATCGGTTTTACAGCTACTACCAAAGCACAGAGCTTGAAACAATTCTACTGCTTCGGGACATGAAGGTGCCTATTAAGGATATTCAAAATTTTATGAAAAGCCGATCCGCTGAAAATATGGCGGAGCTTTTGGGAGATAAGATTGCAGAGCTGGATCGGGCCATACAGGACTTAAAAGCTGTGCGCTCCAAGCTGTGCACCCGCTATATGGATATGGACGAGCTATTAAAGCTGGATTTGTCTGAAATTTCTTTAATCCAGAAGGAGCCGCGTTATCTGGCAACTGTACTTACTTCGCCGGAAAAATCAATAGAAGATGAAATTGAGCTGATTATCACGCAAACACAAAAATACCACCTTCCCCGTATGTATCAGGCTTCTTACGGCTCTATGCTTTCGGTACAAAGCTTGTATGAACAGAAGTTTGAGGATTATTCCATGCTGTTTATTGAAGTGCCGAACCTGCAAAACAGAAAAGGACTGCATAAGCAGCCGGGGGGAACCTATCTGCGGGCGTTCTGCGTGGGAAATTGGGATAAGCTCCCGGCGCGCTATGAAGAAATCCTTGCATACGCCGGACGGAACCACTTACAGCTTTGCGGGTATGCCTATGAAATCGGGATTAATGAAATGGTGATTGATACCATTGACGATTATATTACGAAAATTGAAATTCCTGTTTTGATCGAAATTTAACGCTGGAAAAGCATCAAAGGGTGTAGCCAAGTTTGGATGTGCGTATGGCTTTTTCGTTTGCCGTACAGAAAGGATTGCCCTATATCACGCGGGGTAGATTTCCAGCACCGACCTCGCAGGACCTTAAACCCGGAAAAGCCGAGCGTTCCGGGTTTAAGGCAGAACTAGCCGTCCTACCAGCCAGCGAAATGACCGCTTGAAAGCAATGCTTTCAACGAAGATTACCGGGTATGCCTTTTAAAACTGCCCCAAAAACGCCTTACAGCGGTTTTGAGGGGAAAGGGGCATGTATTGAGCCACAGAGAACCTACCGTATCCACCGCCGTCCGCTTTCCAAAGGTTCTCGCCGGGGATCTGGAGGAGCGGGTCAGGCAGGCTCATCAGAGCGTTTCCATGCTCCTGCGCGGCTATGCCAAACTGGGGCTGAACAGGGAAGACCAGGCCCGTTAGCCTACCTCAATGCGGGACATCATCCATGAAGAAATTACCCATTCTGCAAGACAGCAGACCGACCGCACCGCCGCACTTTTGAACCGGCTAACCATCCTCCCGGCCAGCGGTTACTATGTAGCCTTTGCAAGAGGAAGCGGATCGGAACGGCTTCCAGAATCCAGATTCTTTGTGGATGGGTGCTTCGGCGTGACTTTCGGCTGCACGACCGATCCCGGTAGTGATGGCAGAGGTGGAGGCGGGCTGTGCGTCTACCTTTATGGTCAAGGACCACTCCCGTCTGGGCCGCAACTGGCTGGTGGTGGGCATCCTGCTGGAAGAAACCTTCGCCCAGTACCATACCCGCTATATCGTCACCGGCGAGGGCATGGACACCATCAACTGCCGGACTTATACTCCGCTTTTCAATGGCAAAAAGAGACGTTTGAACCCGCCAGACAAGATGCTCCGTTGAGCGATCGTTCAGGGGGACGGCAGGGCAAGCGTAGACCCACCAAACTGAGACAGCAGAATATCCTCTCCAGGCTGGTTTGCTGCAGGGGCTGCGGCTCACAGCACGATTTCTGCCAGTACGGGAGTTCATCCGGCGGATTGAGATACACGAGTGTTCCGGACCGTATATGAAAAAGCATTACACCCAGCAGGTCGATACTCACTTCAATTTCATCGGCTGGGCATGACAAAACGTCCCCAGGATGCCGCAACATCCTGGGGACGTTCTAAGAATGACAATACATCCCTATCCGGGTAGACGCTTGAGCCGTCCCTGCCCGGTTTTGAAATTAAGATATTCGGTCAGAAACAGGCAATATTGCTGTCAGTGCGGGACTCGGTGCCCCCCACCAGCACGCCGTTGTCCAGCCGGACAATCATCTGTCCCCGTCCAAAACTGGGGGTGGACAGGTCCACCCGGACCTGGTGGCCCCGCTGCTGAAGGAGCCGGGCCAGTTCGGGGTCAAAGCGGCTCTCCACTGTCACGGTGTTGTCCCGCATCCACTGCCACCGGGGAGCGTCCAGCGCCTGCTGAGGGTCCAGGTGAAAGTCCACATAGTTCATCACCACCTGGACGTGGCCCTGGGGCTGCATGTAGGCCCCCATGACCCCGAAGGGTCCCACAGGCGTGCCGTCGCCGCGAAGCAGAAAGCCCGGGATAATGGTATGGTAGCTGCGCTTGCCGGGCTTCAGACAGTTGGCGTCTTTGGAATCCAGGGAGAAGTCGTGCCCCCGGTTCTGGAGAGACACGCCAGTGCCCGGCACCACGATGCCGGAGCCAAAGCCCATATAGTTGGACTGAATGTAGGAGACCATGTTGCCCTCCCCATCGGCGCAGCACAGATAGACGGTTCCGCTTTTGGGTGGGATGCCATGAGAATAGATCTGGGCAGTCCGGCCCATTTGGGCCGCCCGTTGGGCGCCGTAAGTAGGAGAGAGCAGTTGCCAGTAGTCCAATTCCATGTGGTCTGGGTCGGTGACATAGCGGAAGGCATCGGCAAAGGCCATCTTCATGGCCTCCAGCTGGCGATGATAGGTGTCCGCACAGTCCTTTTCCGGGAAAGAAAATTCTTTGAGGATGTTCAGCGCCATCAGAGCTACGATTCCCTGGCCGTTGGGCGGAATCTCGCACACCCGGTAGCCCCGGTAGTCCACCCAGATAGGTTCCACCCACCGGGCCTGGTAGGCAGCCAGATCCTCATAACGGAGGTAGCCGCCATATTGGCGGCTGGCGGCGTCGATCTTCCGGGCAATGTCCCCGGTGTAGAAGGCGGCGGCGTTGGTCGCCCCGATGGCTTCCAGGGTATCGGCGTGGTAAGGAAGCCTGATCAGGTCGCCCGCCTCGTAGGGACGGCCGTCCGGAGCGAAGGTCCGGTACCACTCGTCAAAGGCGGCTCCGGTACAGGTCCGCTGATAGCTGGAAAGGGCGTTTTTCCACATGACGGCCAGATTGGGGGAGCAGGGATAGCCCTCCCGCGCGTAGCGCACTGCGGGGGCCAGGGCCTGGCTGAGCGGCAGGCGGCCGAAGCCTCTGGACAGCTCTGCCCAGGCCATGGGAGCGCCGGGCACAGTGACAGGGGTCCAGCCATGGACAGGCATCTTGCCGTTTTCGTCGTTTCCGTCCGCCAACACCTGCGAAATGGAGGCGGCCATAGGAGCCGGGCCGCTGGAGTTCAGGCCATACAGCCGTCCCTCCTTGGCCGACCACACCAGGGCGAAGGCGTCGGAGCCGATGCCGTTGGCGGTGGGTTCCACCACCGTCAATGCCGCAGCGGCGGCAACGGCAGCATCGATGGCGTTGCCGCCGGCGCGCAGAGCCTCCAACCCGGCAGCGGCGGCCTGGGGGCTGGAGCAGTTTACCATCCCGCCCCGGGCATAGATGGGATAACGCTGGGAGGGGTAGCGTTGATAAGTGGGGTCAAAGGGCGTGTACATGGGGGATCAGCCTCCTGAATGTTGATGGGGGACACAGCGGCAAATTGGTGCGATGCGCTGAATGTTGCGGACAGATATCAAAATGATACGAGCTTTGCCGGGAAATTGCAATACTGGATTTTCCCTTATGAAAATGGCAGAAGTAAGGTGCAGGCTGTCTCCTAGTCATGTTTATCCTTTGAGAAAATCCCCGCCGCCAGCCAGCGCTTGCTGGTAAAAATCCCAGAAGGCCCGGCCGGCTGCTGTGTCGCAGCCTCCTTCATTACAAACCAGAGCAATCCGACTGTAGAGAGAGGACTCGTCGATCGGGGCTGCGGACAGGCCAAGGTCTATAGCAGGCTGGCGCATGGTGTCCGGCGCCATAGCCACGCCCAGTCCGGCCCTGGCCATGGCCAGGCAGGTCCTGGCGCTGTCGTCATGGGCCACGATTCGGGGCTGGAGGCCATGGCGGTCAAAGGCTGCTTGGATGATTGGCTCCCAGCGCCGGTACAGCACTAGGGGGCAGGCCGCCAGCTGATCCAACGCCAGACCATGGTTTTCCACGCACAGATCCCAGCGGGCTGAGTCCCAGATGGCCAGCATGGGCTGGGAGGGGAGCATCTGGGTGAGAAAGCCGTGGGAGGGGAAAGGGGTGCGGACCAGCGCCAGGTCAATGACCCGGCGGCGCAGCCGCTCCAGCAGGGAATAGGTGTTGCTTTCATACAGAGCAAAATCCACACCGGGGTGCATCTGGCCGAAGGGGGCGATCCACCGCTGAACCGCCAGCTCGCTGACGCTGCTTACCAGGCCCAGGCGCAGGGTTCCGCCCTGGGTGTTCCGGCAGTCGGCCACCGCCTGCACCATGCCCTGCGCCATGGCCAGCAGGGCGGAACCCCGCTCATAGAGCACCTTGCCTTCCGGCGTCAGCTCCAGGGGACGGCTGTTCCGGCGGAACAGTTCGCAGCCCAGCTCCTGCTCCAGAAGCTGCATCTGCTTGCTCACCGGGGGCTGGGTCATGCCCAGCTTGTGGGCGGCCATGTTGATGCTGCCCTGGTCCACAACTTCAAGGAAATAGCGGATTTGCTTTAGGTCCATCCGATCACCTCTTGCTTTTTTGTATAAATAATATTCTAATTCAATGAATTGCATTTATCAAGAGGGGTGTTATAATAAAATGGAGAAAAGAAAGGGGCGTTGCCCATGAAAGAAAAGAAGCAGCGAGGTCTGCTCCGGTATTTAGATGGCTTTTGGAGGCAGAGCATCCTGGCGCCGCTGTTTAAGCTGCTGGAGGCGCTGTTTGACTTGCTGGTCCCTCTAGTCGTGGCGGAGATCATCAACGTGGGCATCAACCAGGGAGACACGGGGGTTATCCTGCGCTGCTGCGGCCTGCTGGTGCTGCTGGGAGTGGTGGGTTTGGCCTGCTCCATTACGGCCCAGTGGTTTGCAGCCCAGGCGGCCATCGGCTATGCCTCCGCCATGCGCCACGACCTGTTCCGGCACATCCAGACCTTGGACTTCTCTCAGGTAGACGTGTTGGGAGGCAGCACCCTTATCACCCGGCTGACCAGCGATATTAACCAGGTGCAGAACGGCCTGAATATGTTTTTGCGGCTGTTTATGCGCTCCCCCTTCATCGTCTTTGGCAGTGTGGTGCTGGCCTTTACCATTGACTGGAAGGTAGCTCTGGTGTTTGTGGTGACGGTACCGGTCCTCAGCCTGATTGTGTTCGGGCTCATGCGGCTGACCAGTCCCATGTACCGCAGAAATCAGGATCAGCTGGACAGCGTGCTCCGCCTGACCCGGGAGAACCTCACCGGGGTGCGGGTGGTGCGGGCCTTCGGGCAGGAGCAAGCGGAGGAGACGCGCTTTCGCCAGGAAAATCAGCGGCTGACGAACATGCAGCTGAAGGTAGGCCGCCTGTCCGCGCTGATGAATCCCATGACCTACGCGGTGGTGAATCTGGGGGTCGTGGCGGTGCTCTATGTGGGGGCGCGGCAGGTGGAAGGGGGCGTGCTGCTCAATGGAGATATTTACGCCCTGGTCAACTATATGAGCCAGATCCTGGTGGAATTGGTGAAGCTGGCAAACACGATTGTACTTACCACAAAGGCCATGGCCTGCGCGGGCCGTGTCAAGTCCATCCTGGCGGTGAAGCCACAGATGCGCTTTCCCGCGCAGAAGGTCTCCGTCCAGGGAGACGAGGCGGTGTCCTTCCGCCATGTGGGGCTGACCTACGCCGGAGCGGACGGGGAGAGCCTGCGGGACATCAGTTTTTCCCTCCGGAAAGGGCAGACCCTCGGCATCATCGGCGGCACCGGGAGCGGAAAGACCAGTGTGGTCCATCTGATCTCCCGCTTTTACGATGCCACCTCCGGCCAGGTAAGCCTGTTTGGACGGCCCATCGGGGACTATCCCAAGGACCAGGTGCGGGGCATGGTGGGAGTGGTTATGCAGCGTGCCCAGCTCTTTGCCGGCACCATCCGCTCCAACCTGCTGTGGGGCAACCGGGACGCTGCGGATCAGGAGCTGTGGGACGCGCTGGAGACCGCCCAGGCCGCGGACTTTGTTCGGGCTAAACCCCTTGGCCTGGATGAGCCGGTGGAGCAGGGCGGGCGGAGCCTGTCCGGAGGACAACGGCAGCGGCTGACCATCGCCCGGGCGCTGGTGAAGAAGCCCGACATTCTCATCCTGGATGACAGTGCCAGCGCCTTGGATTTCGCCACCGACGCTGCGCTGCGGAAGGCCCTGCGGGCGCTGCCGGGAGACCTGACGGTGGTCATCGTCAGCCAGCGGACGTCCAGCATCCAGCACGCGGACCAGATTTTGGTGCTGGACGATGGGCGGCAGGTGGGACTGGGCAGCCATGAGACGCTGCTGGACACCTGCCCGGTATATCGGGAAATTTATGAAAGCCAGTTCAAGAAAGGGGGGGAGGGAGCGTGAAGAGAACCAGCGCCGGCGCAAAGACCGCCACAAAACAAGTGCTGAAGCGGGTGCTGGGCTGCATCGGCCCCTACTGGATCTTTTTGGCCCTGAGTCTGGCGTTGGCCGCGGCCAGCGTGGGCACGCAGCTGCTGGTCCCCATTCTCACCGGAGAAGCCATTGATGTGATGCTGGGCGCGGGGCGGGTGGATTTTGCCGCCCTGGTCCGAATCGTGGCGGTCATCGCCATTTCCATTGCGGTCACCGCCCTGTCCCAGTGGGGAATGAACGAGTGCAACAACCGCATGGCCTTCTGTGTCAGCCGGGATCTGCGGAACATGGCCATCCACAAGATCCAGGCGCTCCCTCTGCGGTATCTGGACGCCCATCCCACCGGCGACCTGGTCAGCCGGGTCATCGCGGATGTGGACGTGTTTTCCGACGGACTGCTGATGGGCTTTACCCAGCTGTTCAGCGGCGTGCTCACCATCGTGGGTACTTTGGGCTTCATGCTTTACATCAACGTCCCCATCACCTTGGTGGTGGTGGTCATCACACCTCTGAGCATCGTGACTGCGGCCTTTATCGCCCACAAAAGCGAGAAGCACTTCCGGCGGCAGAGCGAGGTGCGGGGGGAACAGACCGCCCTCATCAACGAGATGATCGAGGGGCAGAAGGTGGTCCAGGCCTTTCAGCAGGAGGACAACTGCCTGGACCGCTTTGACGAGATCAACGGCCGCCTTCAGGCGGCCAGTTTGAAGGCCGTCTTTTACAGCAGCCTGACCAACCCGGTCACCCGGTTTGTCAACGCCATGGTATATGCCGGAGTGGCCTTGGTGGGCGCGCTGTTCGCCGTCCAGGGGGGCATTACGGTGGGACAACTGTCCAGCTTTTTGGGCTACGCAAACCAGTATACCAAGCCCTTTAATGAGATCTCCGGCGTGGTGACCGAGCTGCAGAACGCCCTGACCTGCGCCGGACGGCTGTTCCAGATGCTGGATGAACTGGAAGAGGACCCGGATGGGGCGGACGCATATGCACTGCCTGCCCAGGAGGTCACCGGGGCGGTAGAGCTGGCCCATGTGGACTTCCGGTACGATCCCAGCCGGCCTTTGATCGAGGATCTGAACATCTCCGTCCGGCCGGGCCAGCATGTGGCCATCGTGGGTCCCACCGGCTGCGGCAAGACCACGCTGATCAACCTGCTCATGCGCTTTTACGATGTGGACGCAGGTTCAATCTTCGTCAGCGGGCGGGACATCCGGAGCCTGAAGCGCCAGTCTCTCCGGGGCAGCTACGGCATGGTGCTTCAGGACACCTGGTTAAAGACCGGCACCATCCGGGAGAACATCGCGTACGGAAAACCGGACGCTACCGATGAAGAGATTGTGGCTGCCGCCAAGCTGGCCCATGCCCACAGCTTCATCCTGCGCCTGCCCGGCGGCTACGACAGCATGGTGACCGAGGACGGCGGCAATCTGAGCCAGGGACAGAAGCAGCTTTTGTGCATTGCCAGGGTAATGCTCTACCTGCCTCCCATGCTCATCCTGGACGAGGCTACCAGCAGCATTGACACCCGCACGGAACTGAAAATTCAAGACGCCTTTGCCCATATGACCGCTGGGCGCACCAGCTTTATCGTGGCCCACCGGCTGTCCACCGTTCGGGAGGCGGACGTAATCCTGGTGATGCGGGACGGGCGCATCGTGGAACAGGGAGACCATGAGACCCTCATGAAACAGAAAGGCTTTTACGCCGCGCTGTACAATAGTCAGTTTGAAGCTGGCTGAATGGACCAGTCAAAAAGCAGGATTCCAAAGAGACGGCTGTCCGATGGCGGATGTTCACGGTCAAAAGAAACGGCATGATATGTTACGCCATATCACGCCGTTTTTTTGATTGATCGTGTAGGAGAGTGATAAAATTGTAGAGTGCGGGCAGGATTTCCTTTTTCATGTTGTATGCATCCTGCTATGATATTTCTGAGGTGACCTTCAACATAGGAGACATATGATAGGTATAAGAGCAGCAAAAAAATGGAACGAAAAGGATGGAGAGACATTCATTTCGCTCTATTGTTTCAATGCTATAAAATCCTGATGACCAGGGGATATGCTAAGGAAACCTTGCCCTGATGCCGTTGCGCAAAGCAGAAGGTCCCGCTGTTTGTATAGTCAGCGGCTAGGCCTTCTTTTGAAGCGCAGACTTACGAGCGGAAATAGCTCCGACGGAAAAACGGACAGGACTTGCTTTGTGGAGACAGGCGCGGTAAAATAGGGCTGTTTGCAGGATGCGCAGGTCATCCTATGCGTCTAAGACTGTGTCAGAATGGAGCTGTATCTATGCTCTCCGTAAAAGTGTTTTTTCAAAAAGAACCTGTTTTCTGCATCTCCCTGCTGTTGGCCTTGGCATCCTGCCTGCTGGTCCATCCGGACTGGGACTACCTAGCCTATCCCGATTACCGAACGCTGGCCCTGCTGTTCTGCCTGATGATCGTGGTAGCAGGATTTCAGTCGCTGGGGGTTTTTGCCCTGCTGGGCCGGACCCTGTTGCGGATGGCCCGCAGTGTACGCCGGCTGTCTCTGATGATGGTGGCGCTGTGCTTTTTTTGCAGTATGGTCATCACCAATGATGTCACCCTGATTACGTTTGTCCCCTTTACGATGTTGGTGTTCCGGATGATTGACCGGCCGGAGCGGCTGGTAAGACTGGTGGTACTGGAGACAGTCGCAGCGAATCTGGGCAGTATGGCAACCCCCATCGGCAACCCGCAGAATCTTTACCTCTGCACATCCTCAGGAATCTCCATGGGGCAATTCGCGCGGGCGGTGCTGCCCTACGCGGGGATCGCCCTGGTACTCCTGCTTACCGTCGTCTGGATCCAGCGGGACGAGCTTATTCCGGATGTAACCTTGTACGGCGGGGACGAAGATAAAAAACGAAAGCTATTGCCTGCTGTGCTTCCATTTGTTGCGCTGCTGGCGCTGTGCCTGCTGGTGGTCTTTCGCGTTCTTCCCTATTTGCCAGTGCTGCTTTGCGTGGCGGCGGTGGTGGTGGCACTGGACCGGAGCCTGTTTCGGTCGGTGGACTATTTTCTGCTGTTGACTTTTTTGTGCTTTTTCCTTTTTGTTGGAAATATCAAGCGCATTCCTGAGATCAGCAATGTCTTGACTCAGCTGGTGAGCGGCAGGGAACTCTGGGCGGGCATCCTGGCCAGTCAGGTAATCAGCAATGTGCCAGCGGCCATTCTTTTGGCGGAGTTTGCACAGGATCTGCCTACGCTGATCACCGCTGTGAATCTGGGTGGGCTGGGCACATTGATTGCTTCTCTGGCCAGCTTGATCTCTTTTCAGCTTTTCGCCCGGGACTACCCTGAAAAAAAGGGTGTATTCCTCAAAGCATTTACCGGGTGGAACATGGTGTTTCTACTGGTCTTGTCAGCAGCCGCTGTGGTATTGACTGGACTGTGAGGATGGCGGGATGTGGGGGGAACGCAGAACCAGATCGGTTCGGTGCGGCGAAGCATTTTACAAGGGGAGAATCTGCGAGTGCCTGGGCATGTGAAGGCTTAGAGCAAGTTTGAAACGAGAGGAAAGAAACGGGACGCGCATACTGACAATAGAATTACAAATGAAAGGAAGCACGGCGTTTGAAGTCCTGTGCCGCTTTTTAAAGTGTACTGGAACCCTTTGCCCAGAGACAATGGATATAGGGGCGCTTTGCGGCTATACAGATGATTGTGTCAAACCAAGCAAGGCGCAAAAGCCGGCGGAAAACAAGCGGATACATAGAATAAGATAAACATTTTTCATTTCTCAAAAGCGGTCAGGACAAGTTTGCCGTTATCGGCGAAAATTACCACGAAAGTGGCCGAATATAAAAATCCGGATCGCTCAAACTATGCTCGGATTCACAATCCGGAAAACAAGAAAAGGAGATACACGTTATGTCTAACTCTAATCGTTCTAATAAGCTGGTCGTCCCCGGTGCCCGCGAGGCTATGGATAAGTTCAAGATGGAGGCCGCCAATGACCTGCGTGTACCTGCACCATCTTAAAAATTGCAGGAAAAATGTTATCAAAATCTACTTAAATCGACGAATTGTCCCACAAAAAACAGATGCACTGTGTGTTTAACACACGGTGCATCTGTTTTTTGCCGTTATCCTCGCCATCTTCTTCGTATCAGCAAATCACGCCGCCGCGTTAGCGTTGATCCGGTCAATGACACTTTTGATGCCAGCCCAGAGGGTCAGATCGGTAAACACCTCCACGATACTCCCCTGATCCGTAAAGGGCGGCTCCTGAAGGACAGACAGGTCCTTCATCATGCCGTTGTGGACGATGTACTCCACAATTTGGTTGACAAAATAGATCTGCCGGCTGTCCAAGTTGGCGTCATTGAGATATTGGGAAAAGGCCTCCTTGGCGGCGTTCATGTCCAGGCCCACGATCTCCCGAACAAATTCCCCCAGGGGTTTGGCTCCCAGCTCCGCCTCGTAATCCTGCTTGGTGCCCACCTGGCTCCACAGGATGTCTTCCAGTTCTTTCACGTCGTTCTCGGTCAGGGGAATATTGGAGCGCAACTTTGCGATAGCCGGGTTGTCCTGGTGTTGGCGGACATAGAACTCCGCCTTGGCCTTGTAGTTCTGCAGGTCATCGTTCTCCAAATCTGACTCATGCCATTCCGTAGACAGGATATCATCGGTAAAATTTGTGTTGTAGATCTCTCCGTCATGGGGCAGGTATTTCATCAAATGCCGCAAACATTCTCGAATATGCTCAAACTCATTGATGCCAGCATTCTCTAAATAGTCGGTATGCAGAATTTTCTCAATCAAGTCTGACTGTGCCTGGATCTCCGGGATGTTGGCCACGCCGGCCACGCCGCTGACCTTTTTCACCAGGTCCTTCCGGGCTTTCTTGTAGGTCTTGCCCACCAGATAGGCCAGCTCAATACCGTACATCAAAGCATCAAACCGCACGGCGCTGGCCTCGTCCCCATCGGGCTGGAGCAAAGGGGCCACCTCGTCCCGCAGGTAAAGAGTATCCTCATAACTGATTGCTTGATAACTCTCCGGGTCGGAAAACTTCTCCACATACCGCAGGTGCTGCCGCACAGCGAAGTTCTCGCGATCCAGCTGTTGCACCTTGGAGAGCATCTCCCCCACCAGCTTCTCCCGGAAGGGGATCAGCTCCTGGGTCTGGTAGGCCAAACCCTGAAGCTTATAGACGATCTGGGCTTTCAGATAAAAAATGGCACTTTGCAGGGCCATCTGGTTGGCAGTGGCCTTGCCCTTGTTCATGCGGAAGAACTCAAAGTTGCCGCACAGGTCGAAGATGTAGAATTTGCTCTTGTCCTCACCGTCAATCAGCCCCGGACACAGCCGGGTGCCCCGGCCAATCATCTGCCAGAATTTCGCCTTGCTCATGACCTTCTTGAAGAACACCAGATTCAGCACCTCCGGCACGTCGATGCCGGTGTCCAGCATGTCCACCGAAATGGCAATCTGGGGCAGTTTATTGGGCTCGGAGAACTCGTCGATGGCGCTCTGGGCGTAGGTCATGTAGTTGTCGATAACCTTGGCGTAACCGGGCAGGTGGGGGTACTCCTTCCCAAACACCTCCAGGATCTTCTCAGCGTGGCGGTGGTTCTTGGCGAAGATGATAGTCTTGCCCAGCTTTTCGCCGTAGTCGATTTTCAGGCCATTGGTCATCAGCAGGTCCAGCGCCTTGCGGATAGTGTCCTCATTGAACACCCATTCGTTGAGTCCGGCAGGTTCGATTTGCTCCGGCAGGTCGCCGTTCTCATCGGTAAAGGTGGCCTCGTATTCCTCCTTTTCGTCCTCTGGCAGGCCGTCATAGGTGATTCCCTCCTTGAGAAACTTCAACTCGCTCTCCACCGTAAGGAAGTCCACCAGGAAGCCGTCCTTCACCGCCTGGGCCAGGTCGTAGCCGTAGGTGGGCACGCCGCTCTCCAGCTCGAAAATCTCATAGGTATTCTTGTCGATCTCGTCCTTGGGGGTGGCGGTGAGGCCCACCAGGGGCGCGTCAAAGTAGGTGAAAATATCCCGGTACTTGTTGTAGATGGAGCGGTGGGCCTCGTCGCAGATGATCAGGTCGAAGTGGCCCACGGTGAACAGCTTCCCCTCCTCGTCCTCCACCGTGTCGATGCAGTTCATCATAGTCTGGTAGGTGGAGAACACACACCGGGCGGCATAGTTGTCCTTCTCCTCGCACAAGTTGGTGACGGACAGGTCGGGCAGCAGATTCACAAAGCTGCGCTTGGCCTGGGTGACCAGGGAGTTGCGGTCGGCCAGGAAGAGGACGTTTTTGATCCATCCGTGCTCCAGCAGCACCTTTACCAGGGCGATCACCGTCCGGGTCTTGCCGGAGCCGGTGGCCATGACCAGCAGGGCCTTCCGGCGGTTCTTCCCAAACGCCTGACACACCGCCTTGATGGCTCCCTCCTGGTAGTACCGCCCGGCGATATCCTTGTCCACCTGGATGTACTTCAGGCTGGTGCGCATGGAGCGCAGGTTAAAGAGCTTTTCCAGATCCCGCTTGGAGTAGAAGGCGGCCACCTTCCGCTCTGGGTAGGCCCCGTCGTCCATGCGGGTGTCAAAGCCGTTGGTGAGGAAGATCACCGGCCGGCGGCCGTATTTCTGCTCCAGCAGGTCGGCGTACAGCTTGGCCTGCTGGCGGCCCTTGGACGGGTCCACGCAGGTTTTCTTGGCCTCGATCACCGCCAAGGGGCGGTGGGTGTCGTCGTAGAGCACATAGTCGGCATAGCCCACCTCGCTCTTGTTGGGCATGCCGGGCAGCTCTACCTCGTTGACCCAGTCCTTCCCTTCGGTCCAGCCGGCATCGGTGAGCATAGCGTCGATGTACAGCTTCCGGGTCTTGTACTCGCTCAGGTCCAGAGGCTTGGAGACATAGCTCACTTGCTGGGCCGCCCGGCGGGCGGTGAGCTGGGCCTTCAGCGCCCGGTTCTCCTCCATCAGGGCGGCCAGGTCCACTTCCGGGGCCGACTCCCTTAGCAGGGGTGTCCCTTGAACCGGCTGGGCTTCCAGCAGCGCCGGGTCAAACTGCCCTTCGGTGTAGTCCTTCCCATAGCAGTAGGCGATAAAGTCCAGGAAGATGTAGAGGTTCTCCAGGCACAGCCGGGCCTGCTCCGGGGAGACCTTCTTCCCTGTGTGGGCGGCGGCATTGCCCGTCTGCCGGATGTACTTCAGCCGCCGCCACAGGTCCTCCCCCACGATATCCCGGAAGTCCTCCGCGTCCATCAGGCTCACCAGCCGGTCGTCGTAAGGCATGACCAAAGCGCCGTCCACGGAGTACATCCACTTGACGGCAAATTCCATCGCCCGGCGGCAGTTCAGCACACAGGCCGCCGGGTCAATGGCATAGATTTTTTCCGCGGTCACAGCTACTTCCGCGAAAGGGGTAAACTGTGGGTCAGAGAGGAATCGGGTAAAGTTGGGCATGGGGAATACACCTCACAATTGAGCCCTAATCTAAAATTATGAAATAATTCCAACCGATCTTAACTCCATTTCAATTTCAAGGGCTTTTTCACTGATATCTTCTTTAAATTGTTTGCGCATTACACCTTGTAAATCAGAAAAGATTCTACTTTCTTCACTGGCTTGGTCAAGAATACAAACTCTTGACCGGCCAAGATTTGCATAAAACCAGCCAAGTTCAAATATAACATTTGGCCGTGCTTGAAAATATTGTACTCCCCCCATTGGTAACTATGTCATCAGGTGTAAACAATGCAAAAGCATACGAACATTCAGACGCATATTTTTCAAACTTTTCGATAATTGTTAAGCCTTGGTCTGGTTGCTCCGATAAGATCACAGGCTCTAACTGAAAGCGGTCTCTTAGTAATGATACAAGTTCACGACGTTTAGCCTCGCTGTGCCCGTGAATAATAAATATTTTCTTTGAATTCTTCACTCTTTTTTCCATCTCTGATTTTCTAATTTCACGAGTAGTTAAAATTTCATAATAGGCCAATTTTGATGTAATAAAGCCCTGCAAAGTTGCATATTGCTTTTCTATCATTTGTCGATTTTGCAGAATTGAAAACTTTTGATTTGTTGCTGTTTCACTTCTAAAATATAAATCAACAGGATGCAACTCTTTAGGAACATCTGTTGCAGCTAACATAGTATCGACCCGAGCAAAAGACTCCTCCATCTCTCGCGCAGAAAGGGCGCAAACTTTATCGTCTTCGATATATCTCATTTTCAAATATTTTTCAAATGATTCTATACGCAGTTTGCATATGTCCTCGATACTTAACCCAGAAGCTAATAACATTTTTTCAGCTTCATTATACTGTGAAATGTTACCTCCTTTGTTTTGAGATAAAGGTTTCTCCCAACAAAAAAGCATGCAAAACCCTTCATAATCTTTGCATTCCAGCGCAATAGGATAAATTTGTGGTAAAAGTATTGATAGCCGATTAGGAGAATTCTGCATTTGTTGATAAATTTGCTTAATCTTTTCAAGGGTATTGTTCATATACACCTCACCCAAAATATTGCTGCATCAACGCTTTTTTCAGTACTTCCAGTTTATCAAGACTCTGCCGAATCGTCAATTTTGATTTGTCAACTTGTGTAACAAATGTATAATAATTTTCCTGTACTTGCACTGGTGGCTTAATTATTTGAAAGGCCGAAACAATTGGAACATTCAAATTCGGCATTGTTTGCCCAACTGCCATGTCCTCAATCATTTTCTTAAATGAAGGGAAAGAAACATCGGTGTACAAGGGGTACAAACAAGATAAAATAGAAATGAGGGGCGATAGAGCGGAAATGTCAGATTTTCCACTCTATCTGAACACGGTCGCTGGCGGCCTTGATCGTAGAGATCAAACCATCGGCGGCTTTTCTTTTGTCGTCAAAATCTATGCTCTCCCAGTTGTCGAGATAATAGGACAACTTCTTTATCTGCTGGGGCGATATGGTTTCAACGCTCAATTCAGCGATTGCCTTTGAAATGGTCTGGCGTCGGGTGTCCAGTTCTTCAATTTTTTTGTTAGCGTAGGCAAGCAAGGTCGCATTGGCTCCGGTTAGCATATCCAGCAGCTTTTCAATTTCTGCCTCCACCTGTGCCAGCTCCACTTGATAGGCGGTCAGTTTCGGATTGACTTTTTCCTCTCTGCCGTGGAGTATCTGAAAGTCTTTGAACTTTTCCTGCATGGCCGAGAAAATGAATTGCTCAAATTCTTCTTTGCGGATTTTCCCGCAGCCCGGACAGCCTTTGTTTTCCGTCCGTTTGGTACAGCGGAAATATCCGGTGCTGTTTGGTACATGGGTGGCTTTCAGAGCATACCCACAATGCCCGCATTTGATTTTTCCGGCCAGCCAAGTGTTCTTCGGTTTCCGTCCCTGCTGGAAGGTGGTATTTGCCATAAGTTTTTTCCGGCATTTCAGCCATGTGTCAGAGGAAATGAGTGCTTCATGGGGAGCGATAACAAGTATCTGGTCTTTTAAGCACCTGTCCTTGTCCTCTTTCACATCCCGCCCCTGATAGAGATAGCAGCCGTTTGTTCCGGCAAAGTCAGAAGCGTCATTGACAATCGCTGCACCCTGACTCTTGAAAAATTCGTACAGCTCCAAATCGGCCTGTGCGTAAACGGGGTTTCTTAAAAGCTGGGAAAGAAATGTACGGAACATGGATTTGCCATAAATTTTTATGTCATGTTCCTCGAAGTATCGGGTAATATCTCCGAAGGAGGTTTCCGGTTCAGCGTACATTTCAAACATCAGCCGAACATGGTCGGCGGCTACGGGGTCGGCAACCATTTTCTTTGTGCGGATACCCTCTACCACAGTAGGCTCTAACTGATAACCGTATGGTGCCTGTCCGCTCATGTGGAAGCCTTTCAGACACCGGGAATAGTAGGCGTCTGTGACACGCTTCTGAATTGTCTCACGTTCAAGCTGGGCGAATACAATGCAGATATTCAGCATGGCCCGGCCCATCGGGGTCGAAGTATCAAACTTTTCTGTGGATGATACAAACTCCACATCATACTCTTGAAACAGCTCCATCATCGTTGCAAAGTCCAGAATAGAGCGGCTTATACGGTCCAGTTTGTACACGATGACCCGCCGGACCTTTCCCTTGCGGATCTCGCTCAGCAGCTTTTGAAACTCCGGCCTGTCCGTATTCTTACCGGAATAGCCTTTGTCCTTGAATACCCGGCAGCTCCCACCTTTCAATTCATACTTGCAAAAGTCGATCTGACTTTCAATGCTGATACTGTCCTTGCGGTCTACTGACTGTCTTGCGTAAATACAATCTTCTCTGATAAATTCCATATTGGGCTCCTTTCCTTGTTGGAATGGAGCTACCAACCTTACAACTATATTATACCATCAGCAGCCCCGGACAACAATGTTGCGAATGATTAGGGAAATCTGTCCCCATATTTGCTGAACACATCATAAAGACAACGCTCAATTTCTTTTTTGCGCTGTGCTTTCTCCTTCGGGGGAAGTACCGGCGTGAGGCTTTCCAGCACAATGATCTTCCCTTGAAATGCGACAGACTTTGTTTCTCGTTCATAAGTGACAGCTTGCGTCATTGAAAACCTCCTTTGCGAAAGTGCGTGTATATGCCAGCCTTTCCCACTTGTCCCGTGGGGAAATATCAAAAGACGGCACTCCGCAGGTGCCGCCCTTTGAGCTTTCTCCACTTCGGGTCGATGTGGCCCGAGGTCAGTAAGGACTGGAATGGTACTTTTCTTTGGCGTCCTCCACGCTGTTGAGGTCAAATACTTCATAAAGCTGCCCCACAACACGCCGTATATCCTTCTTTGAAAATCCGCAGTCCTCCATTGCCATAATGACATAACCGCGGCAGGCGTCATTGCTCCATTCGTCCGTTTCCAAGCCGGGGATCATTCCAAACGCATTTCCCATAAAATGCTTCTTTTTTGAAAAGATGGGGAGCCACGCCGGATCGGTTGGCCTATCATCAGACAGCATTACCGGGGGCTCCCCATAGGTTTTCACTTCATTTCAGACACATCGGACGGACATAGGCTTCATGCCCCATAGTATTTCAACTCTCCCCATTCTGATGGCAAGGCGTTCTCATTGCCTGCGACGGCTCACGGCTTGCAAGGCCGCTTCAACGCTCGGACTGTGACTAAACGCAAGTATCCGGGTTCTGCGCCTGTTCCGGTGGAGCCAGCCTTGCCCCACCTATGGCATGGACCTGTTCGCTCGCTCAGTTTTACAAAGACTGTATTCTTTGAAATCTGAGGTCATGGCGGGTCTGTCACACAGCGCGTTCCCCTTCGTATCCGGGTGTCTTTTTATTCAATTTTCAATCTGCATGAGGCTTGTCTGAACCTTGGGCCATTGTGACCCGAAGTGTTTTGCCTCTCATAAGCCATTTCATTTT
>CDZQ01005684.1_pt1 | contig 32255 bp, 29 predicted proteins | sample 554831 | NCBI WGS metagenome assembly CDZQ01 (sample SAMEA3182112, study PRJEB8094) | gut metagenome | biome: human; feature: gut; material: Stool; isolation source: human stools | place: Canada | collected 2013-05-06 | reverse complement strand
GGCGCAGAGCGCAGCGCAGCCTTCTCAAAAAAAGGCAATGCCTCATTTTTGACAGTCTCACCCCCCTGCCTGAGGGCAGGGGGGGTGCGGGAGAGACAAATTTCACCGGGAACTTTGCAGTGGGAGGCGGGACCCGGGGGAATGTCTTCAGCCAATAAAACTGTTGTCAGGCGGCGGATTTTGTGGTAAAGTGGGTACCAAGAGAGAAAAATAAGGTGAGGTGGGATCAGATTGGAAAATCACATTTTTCGCGGCGCGCTGGGCGGCTTTAACCGCCAGGACGTGACGGCATATATTGAGCGGACCCAGGCGGAGTCCGCTGCCCGGGTGGAGGCCCTGGAGACCCAGATCAAGACCCTGGAGGAGACTGCGGCGGCAGCCCAGGCGTCCCTGGAGACTGCTCAGGCGGAGCGGGCGGAACTGGAACGCCAGCTGACAGATATGACGCTGCGCTACAATCACGCCAAAAACAACTGGGACGCCCAGGCGGCGGCCAAGGAGTCCTTCCGGGCGGATGTGGTCCAGCGGGATGCCACGGTGAAGGAACTGACGGGGGAGAACCAGCGGCTGTTCCACCGGGTGGAGGACCTGGAAAAGCAGGTGGCTGCCTTCCGTCAGGAGAAGGAGCGTGTGGCCCAGCTGGAATTGGAGGCCCGGCAGCGGGCCGCCGCGGTGACGAGCCAGGCGGACAGCCAGGCTGCCCAGACTGCCGCCCGGGCCAAGGGAGAGGCTCAGGCCATTGTGGCGGAAGCGCAGGCCCAGGCCCAGGTGCTGCTGCGGGAGACGGAGGAGCAGGTGCAGGGTACGGTGGACCAGTATGCCGCGCTCTTCGACTCCTTTGATACCATTGCCGGCCATATCACCAATGAGTTGCGGAAGATGGATGTGACCGTCTCTCAGCTGCCCCTGAACTTCAACCATCTGCGGGACAGCCTCCAGGCCCTGCTGGAGCGGGCCAGGGAGCGCTGAGAGCCCCCGCTGAAAGCCCAGGAACAAGAGACGTCCCCGGAACCCGCCCAGCGGCTCCGGGGACGTCTCTTGTTCCTATATTCTGACGCTATTCCAGGGTAAAGGTACCGTTTTCCTCCCGGAAGGAGGCGCTGTAGAAAGCGGTCATGGCCTGAATCAGGTAGTCGGTGTCCTTGGCCCCGGCAGTCTCAAAGCAGGAGTGCATGGCCAGCTGGGCCAGGCCGATGTCCACGGTATTCACTGAAATGTGGGTGCTGGCAATGTTGCCCAGGGTGGATCCCCCCGCCAGATCGGAGCGGTTGGAGAAGTGCTGCACCGGCACGCCGGCCTTCCGGCACAGGGCGGTGAATACCGCCTGGGCGGCACCGTCGGTGGCGTAGCGGACACCATGCTTAATGACAACGCCGCCGTTCATAACAGGCCGGTGGGTGGCGTCGGTATACTCCGGGTGGTTGGGGTGGACGGCATGGGCGTTGTCGGCGGAAACCAGGAAGGAGTTGGCCAGACTCATGGCCCGGTCCCTGTCCAGGCTCCCGCAGATCCGGTCCACCAGATCCTTCAGGAATGTACCGTTGGCACCCTGCTTGGTCATGCTGCCGATTTCCTCGTTGTCAAAGAGGGCGTATACGGGAATGCTGCCGTTGTCCGCCCCGGCCAGGAAGCCCTGGAAGCAGCCATAGGCGCACTGGAGGTCGTCCAGCTGGGGAGCGGAGATGAACTCGTCCTCCGCGCCCCAGACAAGGCCCTTCTGCCGGGGGCAGAGGAACAGATCCGTTCCAAGGATGTCCTCTGGCCGGCACCCGGCGGCCTGGGCCACGGCCCGGCGGAACGAGCCCTTGTCCGCGCCCATGCCCATCAGGGGCACCATGTCGCACTTGGGGTCGTATTTAAAGCCGTTATTGCCATCCCGGTTCATATGGATGGCCACATTGGGGATCAGCAGCAGGTCGTGATCCACATAGACCAGACGGCTTTCAATGCATCCGCCGGACTGGACCAGCACCCGGCCCGCCACGGTGAGGGGACGGTCCATCCAGGGGGCGCAGAGCATTCCGCCGTAGCGCTCCGTATTCAGCCGGAGATAGCCCTCCGGCCCGCTGAGTTCCGCGTTCTCTTTGACCCGGAAGGAGGGGGCGTCGCTGTGGCTGGCGGAGATCATAAAGCCGGTGAAGTTCAGGTGCGGCAGCCGGAAGGCCAGCAGGGAGGAGCCGTTTCGGGTGACATAATACTTGCCGCCCGGAGCGATATCCCAGGCTCCGCCCTCACTGAGGCGGGTGTAGCCGGCACTCTCCAGGGTGCCGCTGAGGGTGGCCACGGCGTGGAAGCGGCTGGGGCTGGCGGCCAGGAAGGTGAGAAGATCGTTCATGAAAAGCCTCCTAATAAATGATGTGGCGGGTATATGAGCAGAGGATCAGTACAACCATAGAAAGGCGTGGTGAACCGGGTGGTCCGCCGGACCGCTCTGGATCTCCACCTGGTGCCTGCCGCCGGAAAATGCGTACAGACAGCGGATGGGGGTGCCCAGCAGGATCTGGCGGCGGAATACAATCTCCACTGTGGCGGGCATGTCCTGGAGCACCGGCTCCGGAAGAGCTTCCAGCGCGTAGTCCAGATAGTGAATGTTGTTGACGTGGTGATTGGTGTCGATATCCCGCCGGCCCACAGTGGTGGAGAAGGTGAGGGCGGCGTCGGCAGGGCTTTTGCCGTTGGAGGAGATGGGGGTGTCGAAGAGGGCTCTGCTGTCCAGATCGTAAGCGGCGCGGACTGCATCCGTCACCCGGGTGACCCGGCCGGTGGCAGAGTTGACCAAAAGCCAGCGGGAAGTGGCCCGGCCTATCTGCCGCTCCCCGGAGAACAGTTCAAAATCACGGTCTGATGAGAAGCCCTCCATGCTTCTGGGCCAGGTGTGAACCGCCAGGGGGGCGGGCCAGAGAGGCCGTTCCGACAGTTCCAGCCGCCATCCGCTGAGGATCCAGCAAACGCCCTTGCTCTGGATATCCTTCAGGCCGTAGCCCCGCTGGTCCGAGGCCAGGGCGGCGGCCTCCTGCAAAAGCCGCAGGGCGCCCCTGTGATTCAGCCGCTGGTCTGGGCCCACGTCGCTGTAGCTGATGTGGGTTTGATAGGTGGTATAAGCCGTATGGATCACTCCCGCAATGTATATTTTCTCTATTGTAACCCGTCCGGCGGCGTCTGTCAAAGCATTGTTGCGGCATGTGCCCGTCCATGGGGGAGTAGAAAAGGAAAAGTGTCCGGAAAAAGCGGACAGCTGTCGATTTGGCTTCGGCAGTTGTGTCAAAAATTTTTAGGCGGATTTGTCAGTTTTCACAAAAAATTGACACAATCGGAAAAGAAGGTTGACAAAATAGGGGCAGACTGCTAGACTGTGACTATCAAAAACGACAAACAAAAGTGATAAGTTTGGCGTTTTTTTGACATTTTAAATGTCTGTTTATCCCCGGTGGCCCAGAGCACTCCAGCTGTGGGCCAGTTTATCAGATGCAACTTGTATGACAACCTACATCTGTTGACGTGCCGGACGCGTTGCTTTTCCGCAGGGAGTGGCACGGCTGCGGCAACCCCGGGGCGCTTTTTCTGTTCACCGCGCGCATGCGTTGTGATAAAATTCTTAAAGGAGCATGAAGTGATGAAAAAGTTTTTAGCGGTACTCTTGTCCCTCGTCCTGGCGCTGAGCCTTGTCGCCTGCGGCGGCAACTCCGGCACCTCCGGTAACTCCGGTTCCAGCGGAAATTCCTCTTCCACCGACAACAGCGGCGACAGCGGTGAGGCCGCTCAGCCCTTGAAAATCGTCTATTGCGGCACCAGCCTCAGTTCTGAGAACGGTGATCGTCTGAAGCAGGTCCTTACGGTTGCTGCGGATGAGGTCAATAAGGCTGGCGGCGTCAATGGCGCCGAGGTCCAGGTTGAGTTCATTGATGGCGGTAACGACCAGCAGGCTTACATCGATGCTTTGCTGAAGGCCCTGGAAGTTGACGGCGTGTCCGCCATCATCGGCACCTTCTTCAGCCAGTACGCTCTGGCCTGCCATGAGTACGTGACTGACGCTCAGATCCCCGTTTTCAACGTGGCCACCAACTTTGAGATGGCTGAGGCCTGCGACTACTACTACACCAACCGCTGCGTGGATACGGCCTTCTCCAACACCATGGCGCAGATCGCCATCGACAACGGTGTGAAGAACCCCGTCACCCTGTTCTACAACACCTCCAACGGCTATAACGACAGTGCTTTCATGAAGGCCTACATGGAAGACAAGGGCTACTCCGTGGCTTCTGAGATTGCTTTCGATAACACCACCACCACGGACTACACCTCCATCGTTCTGCAGGCCATGAACGTGGAAGGCTCCGATGGCATCCTGCTCCACGCCACCGCCAATACTGATGGTCAGTCCATCATTTCTCTGCTGCACCAGTACGACTACCAGTATCCCATCATCTCCAACTCCAACCTGTTCTCTGACAGCTTCCTCCAGAACGTGGGCGTCGAGGCCTGTGCGGGCATGCTGGGCTTTGCCGAGTACACCACGACTCAGGAGAACCAGGCCAACAAGGACTTCCAGGAACTGCTGTTTGGCGACGACCGCTTCACCTATGACACGGTGTCTTGGATTGACGCCTCCGTGTATGATGATCTGAGCCTGATTGTTGAGGCTGCCCGTCTGGCCGGCGCCAACGATAAGGATTCCATCAACGAGGGCCTGAAGCTGATTGATGGCCTGGATGGCGTCATGACCAGCTACAGCTATCACGATGACCACTCCTTCGCCGACAACATCTATTTGTCCAAGTTCCTGGAGGATGGTACCATCGAGGTTTCCGAGACTCTTGAGGTTATTCACTAAGTTTTTCTGCCCGCTGTCTTGCCGGGCGACATAAGAGAGGGGGCTGTCGGATGGAGGTATCCCGAGATCCGACGGCCCCCTAATCCAAAAAGGGAGGTCATTTTGTGGCACTGTTTCTTCAGCAAACTTTGACAGGCGTCTCTGTGGGCCTGGTCTATGCCACGGTCGCCATGGGCTTGATGCTGCTGCTGCGGGCGGCTGGCGTTATGAACTTCGCTCAAGGAAACCTGCTGGCCATGGGCGCTTATATTGCGTTTTTATTTATTGAAAAATTGCAGCTTTCTTCCGGTGTGCTGATGGTTTTGGCTGCACTGGCAATCTTCATGTTGGTTGGCTGTGTGTTTTGCGGCGTGTGCTTTTTGCCCTTTAAGCGGGCAAAATGGCCCCAGGCGATGATGATCTGCACCATTGGTGCTGGTACGGTCATTTCTGAGTGCTGCCTCCAGTTTATTACAACAGAAACCCGAAGTGTCCGCCCCATCATTGAGGGCGCGGTGTCTTTGGGCGGGTTTGTGATTCCCTATCAGTATTTGTTTATTTTTGCTGCCATGCTGCTGATGATGGGCGGCCTCTACTTCCTCTTCGATAAGATGTATTGTGGCCGCGTCATGACTGCCGCTGCGCAGAACAAGTACGCGGCGGATCTGCTGGGCATTCCCACCAACCTGACCACCATGGTTACATTCTGCATTGTGGTGTGCATGGTGGGCTTCTCCGGGTGGCTCCTGGCGCCCATTTACCGCGTTAGCGCTTCCCTGAGCACCTTCCAGGCCCGGGCCTTTGCCAGCGTGGTTATCGGCGGGTTCGGCAGTCTTCCCGGCGCCGTGATCGGCGGAATCATTGTGGGCCTTATTGAGGCCTACAGCACCTATTTCACCACGACATATAAGGATGTGGTGGTGTTTGGCTGCCTGCTGCTGGTGCTGGCGATCCGTCCCCAGGGCATTATTCCGTCCGGTACCAAAAAGGAAAAGGCGTAAGGGGGAGAAAAAATATGAAAAAAGAAAATATGCGCATATGGATCTTCACTGCCGCCGCCCTGATATGTATCGCTCTGTTGAATACCTTTTTTATTTCTGACTTGAAGAACTCTCAGGTGAACATCATCAATGTGGCCCTGATCTTTTTCTTCGGCGTGGCCGGTATGTACCTGATGCTGGGCCTGGGCGGCGTGCTGTCCATGTGTTCCATCACGATGCTGGGCCTGGGCGCGTTTGTGTGCGGCTTTTTGAATACCAAGATGGGTGTGCCCATTTTGCCGGCCATGCTGGCCGGTGCCTTGGCCAGCGGGCTGCTGTCCCTGCTGCTGGGCCTGCTTCTGCTGAAGCTCCAGGGTCCCGCCTTTGTGTTTGGAACCATTGGTGTGACATATATTGGTCAATCCGTATTCCAGAACTTCGCAGCCTTCACCGGAGGCCCCAACGGTACCAGCGGCATTGCAGATGTGTCGCTTTTTGGCCACACCCTGGCTACCTTCAAGGACTGGTTCCCTGTGCTGGCGGTGCTGGTGGTGCTGCTGATTCTGCTGCTCAACCGCATTAAGCAGACATCCTTCGGTCGTGGGCTGATGGCGGTGCGGGACGATGCTACCGCGGCGTACAGCCTGGGCATCAATGTCTACCGCACCAAGGTCATCGTATTTGTCCTGGCGGGTCTGCTGGCCGGCTTCGGCGGATCCCTCTATGCGGTACATAACGGTACCATCAGCGCCTCCCTCTTCACCTTCAATACCCAGCTGAAATTCATCATCATGCTGATGCTGGGCGGCGTGATGAGCCCCATTGGCTCCCTCTTCGGCACGGTTCTGGTGAACTATCTGCCGGAAATCGCCCGCTTTGCCAACAGCTACCTGAATATGCTCTACGGTGCGATCATCGTGCTTCTGATGATCTTCATGCCCATGGGCCTGGCCGGTATTGTCAAGGAGGCCGGGACGCATCTGCGGGTCCGCCTCAATAAACGGAAGGCCGCCGGCAACAAAGAAAAGGAGGTCAGTGAAAATGTCCTGCCTTAAAGTAGAAGATATTGGGATTTCCTTCGGTGGCCTGAAGGCTGTCCAGGATGTCACCTTCGCGGTGGAGCCCGGCGAGATCATGGGCCTCATTGGCCCCAACGGTGCCGGCAAGACCACCACGCTCAACCTGATCAGCGGCCTGTACACGGTGGATACCGGCAAAGTATACCTGGGGGACACGGAGGTTACGAAGCTGACCGCCTACCAGCGGGCCCGCATGGGCCTGGGCCGCACCTTCCAGACCCCCCGCTTCCTCACCCGCTCCACCGTCAGCGACAATATGAAGCTTGGCACGGATCTGGCGGACCAGATGGGCTATCTGAAGTCCTTTCTGGGTGTCAAGGGACGCAACTTTCTGGATGAGGTGGACGAACTGATGGAAATTGCCGACCTGAAAGTGGACTGGAAAGCGGATATCTCCTCCTTGACCTACGGCCAGCTGAAGCGCCTGGAGATTGTCCGGGGCCTGCTGGCCCACCCGAAGGTCATGCTGATCGACGAGCCCGCTGCCGGACTGAACGCGAAGGAACTGGAGAAAAGTGTGGCGCTGATGCGCCATGCCGCCAAGCAGGGCGTGGGCATCGTGCTGATCGAGCACAAGATGGATATGATCATGAGCGTGTGCGACCATATCGTGGTGCTGAACTTCGGCAAGATGATCGCGCACGGGACGCCGGACGAGGTTTCCTCCAATGAGGATGTCATCGAGGCGTATCTGGGGAGGAAATAACATGCTGCGGATTGAAAATTTGCACGCCTATTACGGCGCTATTGAGGCCCTGAAGGGGGTAGACATCACTGTCCCGGACGGCAAGATCTGCTGCATTATCGGCGCCAACGGCGCCGGCAAGACTACCACGCTGAAGTCCATTTCCGGCATGGTCCGTCACACGGGGTCCATCCACTGGAACGATGTGGATATCTCAAAGGCCAGTTCCAAGGCCGTCAATAAGCACGGCATCATCCACGTTCCCGAGGGGCGTCTGGTGTTTCCGGGACTGACGGTATATGAGAATCTGGAGGTCGGCACCATCAGCTGGCACGGCTTCATCAGCAATAAGAGTTACGCTGAGGATGTGAAGAAGGTATTTGAACTCTTCCCCCGGCTGGAGGAGCGGCGGGACCAGCAGGCCTGGAGCCTCTCCGGCGGTGAGCAGCAGATGCTGGCCATCGGCCGGGGCCTCATGGCCCGGCCCAAGCTGCTGATGCTGGACGAGCCCTCCATGGGCCTTGCTCCGCTGATTGTGGAGGAACTGTTTAAGAAGATCGTGCAGATCAACCGGCAGGGGATTCCCATTCTGCTGATCGAGCAAAACGCCCGCCTGGCTCTGGAGGTGTCCGATTATGCCTACATCATGGAGCAGGGCAAGATCAAGTTTGAGGGCAATTCCAAGGATCTGCAGAGTGACGAGCGGATTCTCCAGGCATATCTGGGCAACTTCAAGAAGGAAGAGGCCTGAGCGGAGGCGTCCGCCCGCTGACAATGAAAGGAGACCGGTGCTATGGCGTCGATTCAGATTAAGTTCTATTCCCCGTCCCTTCAGACCAAAACCAATGTCAATGTGCTGCTTCCCACCCCCGAGTCCACTCTGCAGGGGTATCAGGAGACCTTTGCCGACTGTGCCAAGACAGGCCTCTTCCCGGTGCTCTATCTGCTCCACGGCACCTCCGGCGACGAGGGGGATTGGACCCGTTTTTCCCGGATTGAGGATTACGCCCGCAAGTACAATCTGGCGGTGGTGATGCCGAACTGCGAGAACAGCTGCTACCGGAACACTCCCGCAGGAAAGGCGTACTACACCTATGTCACCGAGGAACTGCCCCAGATGATGAAGTGGATGTTCCCCGTGTCCGATAAGCGGGAGGACACCTATATTGCCGGCCTCTCCATGGGGGCTGCGGGGGCTTTCAAGCTGGGCATGAGCAAGCCGGAGCAGTACAGCTATGTGGCGGCTCTTTCCGGCGGTGCCACCCTCCATGAGGAGCGCCATCAGAAGGGGGACCGCTGGAGCTGGGCCTTCGAGCCTGGTGAAAAGACAGCGGGCACCATGGATGATCTCTGCTGGCTGGCCAGCCAGCTGGTGGAAAACAAGGTGGATTATCCGAAGCTGTATCTCTGCTGCGGCACAGAGGACTTCATTTACGAGGCCAATCTTGTGCTGAAAAACCATTTGGACCGGATCGGCTTCCAGTACACCTACCATGAGCAGCCCGGCATCCATGACTGGAACTTCTGGGACGATGAGATCCAGCGGATTCTCAAGTGGCTGCCGGTGACAAAGAAGGGGGATACCAGGTACCTGTAAGCGGTATTTGGAAATCCGGAACAGAAAACCGGCGCAAGAGGAAGAAATCCCCTTGCAGACCGGGACAGGAAAGGAGTACAATTATAATGGCTCTTGTTCAGCTTAAATTTTATTCTCCGTCTCTTCAGACGAAAACAAATATCAATGTGCTGATCCCTACTCCCGAGTCCACCCTCCATGGCTATCAGGAAACCTTTGCCGACTGTGCCAGGACGGGCCCCTTCCCGGTGCTCTACCTGCTCCACGGCACCTCCGGCGATGAGGGGGACTGGCTGCGCTTCTCCCGGATTGAGGACTATGCCCGCAAATACAACCTGGTGGTGGTGATGCCGAACTGTGAAAACAGCTGCTACCGGGATACGCCCGCCGGAAAGGCGTACTACACCTATGTCACTGAGGAACTGCCCGACCTGATCGGATGGATGTTCCCCGTGTCCAATAAGCGGGAGGACACCTATATCGCCGGCCTCTCCATGGGCGGCAGCGGCGCGTTCATGCTGGGCATGAGCAAGCCGGAGCGCTACGGCTACGTGGCCTGCCTCTCCGGCGGCTTTACCATCAACGAGATGGTCAAAAAGACCCCCAACCCCTGGGCCTGGGCCTATGAGCCGGACGAGGTGCTGGAGGGCACCCGGGACGACGCCTTCTGGCTCTCCTCCCAGCTGGTGGAGAACAAGGTGGACTACCCCGCGCTGTATCTCTGCTGCGGTACGGAGGATTTCCTCTATGAGAAGAACTGCCAGCTGAAAAAGCATCTGGAGGATATCGGCTTCCGCTTTACCTACCACGAGCAGCCCGGTGTCCACGATTGGAATTTCTGGGACGATGAGATCAGGCGGATTCTCAATTGGCTTCCGGTGAAGAAAAAGGAGGACACCCGCTATCTGTAAAAGAAGGCGGCCATGTCCTATATCAATAACAGGTGATTTGCTATGGATTTAAAAATAAAAGGACAGTATACCTACGCCATCGTGACGCCCACCAGCATGGGGGTGCGGATTATCCCCAAGGAGCGCCAGCCGGTACATGTGAGCCGTGACTACACCATGTACGCCACCAGCGCGGAGAGCAATGTGCTGAACGTGGCCTCGTCCCTGGGCATGCGGACAAAGGTGCTGACCAACTTTGTGGCCGGCAGCCCCATCGCCGCCTTTATCAAGGGCGAACTGCGTTTCCGGGGCATTGAGTACGAGGGCCCTGAGATTCCCGCCGGGGGCCCCTGGGGGTACCGGCACCAGTTCAACATCGCCGACTGCGGCTACGGCCTGCGGGGCGCCCGGGTGGCAAATGACCGCGCCGGCGAGGTGGGACGCATTCTGAAGGCGTCTGACTTTGACCTGGACCGGCTCTTTGGCCGGGAGGGCGTGGCCATTTTGCACATGTCCGGCCTCATCGCCGCCCTGTCTCCTGACGCCGGGCAGTTCTGCCTGGCTCTGGCGAAGGCGGCCAAGCGGTACGGCACCCTGGTCAGCTTTGACTTAAACTACCGGGCCTCCTTCTGGGAGGGACGGGAAGGGGAACTGGCGCCCCTTTTTGCGGAGATCGCGTCTCTTTCCGACATTCTGGTGGGCAACGAGGAGGACTTCCAGCTGGCGCTGGGCGTCAAGGGGCCGGAGACCGGCGGCAGGGATCTGGCGGAGAAGATCGCCGGATTCAACGGCATGATTGGCCGGGCCAGAGAGAAGTTCCCCAACGCCAAACTCTATGCCACCACCCTGCGCCAGGTCATCAGCGCCAATGACAACCTGTGGGGCGCTGTGATGATGGCGGGGGATCAGTGGCTGGTGGAGGAGCCCCGCTCCATCCCGGTGCTGGACCGCATCGGCGGCGGGGACGGCTTTGTGGGCGGCATGCTCTACGGCCTTCTGAAGGGCTGGGAGCCGGCAAAATGCCTCCAGTTTGGCTGGGCCACCGGCGCCCTGGCCGTCACCATGCTCACGGACTTCGGCACCCCCGTGGATGAGGGCCAGGTCTGGGACATCTACGCCGGCAACGCGCGGGTCAAGCGCTGAAGGCAACGCCGGCGGAGCATGGAAAACAGGACGAGGTGCCTGTCCGCACGGACGGCTTAGCCGGAGTTTCTATCCACGGCGGAGGTTTTTCAAAAGAAGTTTTGTCCCGCTTTTTTCAAAAAGCGGGCGGGTCCAGGGTAAAGCCCTGGCAGGTTTGGGCACAACCCAACATTCCGTTTGAATGAGAGGAAGCAAAATATGAAAAAAGCGGATATCGGCCTTGTGGGCCTGGCGGTGATGGGTGAAAACCTGGTGATGAACATGGAGAGCAAGGGCTTCACCGTGGCGGTGTACAACCGAACCACGGAGAAGGTGGAGCGCTTCGTGGAGGGCCGGGCCAAGGGCAAAAATATTGTGGGGACCTATTCTCTCCAGGAACTGGCCGACAGCCTGGAGAAGCCCCGGAAGGTTATGATGATGGTGAAGGCCGGTCAGGCTGTGGACAGCCTTATTGACCAGCTGCTGCCCCTGCTGGAGCCCGGCGACATCCTCATCGACGGTGGCAACAGCCACTTCCCGGACACCATTCGCCGCACCGCCTATGTGGAGAGCAAGGGCCTTTTGTACATCGGCACCGGCGTATCCGGGGGCGAGGAGGGCGCTCTGAAGGGGCCCTCCATGATGCCCGGCGGCTCTCCCGCCGCCTGGGAAGCGGTCAAGCCCATTTTCCAAGCCATCTGCGCCAAGGTGGAGGACGGCTCCCCCTGCTGCGACTGGGTGGGTGAGAACGGGGCCGGCCACTTCGTGAAGATGGTCCACAACGGCATTGAGTACGGCGACATGCAGCTGATCTGCGAGGCCTACCAGCTGATGCGGGATGGCCTGGGGATGTCCGACGAGGAGATGCACCAGGTGTTTGCCGACTGGAACAATACGGAACTGGACAGCTATCTCATCGAAATTACCCGGGATATTCTGGGCTACACCGACGAGAAGGGCCAGCGGACGGTGGACTACATTCTGGATACCGCCGGCCAGAAGGGAACCGGCAAGTGGACAGGGATCTCCGCCCTGGACGAGGGGGTGCCTCTGACCCTGATCGGTGAGGCGGTGTTTGCCCGGTGTCTCTCCGCCATGAAGGAGGAGCGGGTGACAGCCGCCAAGGCGTTCCCCCGGACGATTCCCGCCTTTACCGGGGATAAGGCCGCCTTTGTGGAGAGCATCCGCAAGGCCCTCTACGCCTCCAAAATTATCTCCTACGCCCAGGGCTATACCCTTATGCGCATCGCCGCCAAGACCTATGGCTGGAACCTGAACTACGGCGGCATTGCCCTCATGTGGCGGGGTGGATGCATTATCCGCAGCATGTTCCTTGGCAAGATCAAGGAGGCCTACGATAAAAACCCGGCTCTGGAGAATCTGCTGCTGGACGGCTATTTTGGCGACACCATCCGCGCCCTCGTACCCGCGTGGCGCCAGGTGGTGGCCTACGCGGTAAGCGCCGGCATCCCCATGCCCGCATTCTCTTCCGCTCTCAGCTATTTTGACGGCTACACCACCGAGCGTCTCCCCGCCAACCTGCTTCAGGCCCAGCGGGACTACTTCGGCGCCCATACCTACGAGCGCACGGACGCCCCCAGAGGCCAGTTCTTCCACACCAACTGGACTGGCCACGGCGGAAATACCACCGCCAACACCTATCAGGCATAAGAGCGCTTGGCTTAGCGGGCAGGCAATTCCAGCGTCCGCTCCCGAAAAAGGGGGCGGACGCGCCCGGCTGTCTGGAAAAAGGAGAGGGACCATGCAGACGATTGTTAAGCTGAAAAAAGTAAATTATGTGGACGAGGTCTATTCCCAAATGTACGAGATGATGGCCTCCGGGGCCTGGGCGGAGGGGCAGAAGCTGCCCTCGGAGCCTCAGCTGGCCCGGGAGTTCAATGTCAGCCGCATCGTCATTCGGGAGGCTCTACAGCGCCTGCGGGCGGAGAAGCGGATCATCACCCGGCAGGGCCTAGGTTCCTTCTGCGCCAATCCCCATAACTTTGAGCCGCTGCTGGGGGATGTGGGCCCCGCGGTACAGCTGGAGGACTATTTGCGGTTTCTGGAGTTCCGCGGCTGCATCGAGTACGCCTCCCTGCCTCTGGCGGCCCAGTACCGCACAGAGGAGGATCTGGAGCGGATGCGGGGTGCCATCGAGGAGATGAAGCACTGCTGCGAGGACACGCTCCAGTACACGGAAAAGGATTATTTTTTCCACTACTCCCTCATTTGCGCAACCCACAACCCCTTTCTGATCCAGGCCTACGCAGGGAACCGGGATATGATTATCCGCTGCCTGCTCCGCTCCAATGTTCTCAGCGACTCCAAGGACTACTCTCTGGGATTCCACGAGAATCTGCACTATTTTATCAGAACCCGGAAGGATAAGGAGGCGCAGCGGCTGATGCGCACCCATGACGACTATAACCGGGCGCGTCTGGTCTATATGTTCAATGAACAGAACCAGTCCAGTGAAAAATGAGGTAATTGCTATGAAAGCTTTGGTTTTGGAGGCATACAACAAGTTCGTCTATCAGGATGTGGAGACGCCTGTCCCCGGCGCGGGGGAGGTGCTGATCCGCGTCAAGGCCTGCTCCGTCTGCGGCAGCGATGTCCACGGTATGGACGGCAGTACTGGTCGCCGTCAGCCCCCTGTTATTATGGGGCACGAGGCCGCTGGTGTGATTGAATCCTGCGGTGAGGGCGTGACCGGCTATCAGGCCGGCGACCGGGTTACATTTGATTCCACCATCTACTGCAACCACTGTGAGGCCTGCCGGCAGGGACTGGTGAACCTCTGCGACGACAGGAGGGTGCTGGGTGTGTCCTGCGATGAGTACCGGCTGAACGGCGCCTTCGCAGAGTATGTGGTGGTGCCTGCCTACGTGCTCTATCAGCTGCCGGACAACGTGACCTTCCAGCAGGCGTCTATGGTGGAGCCCATGTCTGTGGCTTACCACGCCGTTACCCGGGCTGCCATCCCTGTGGGAGGCAGCGCCATGGTGGTAGGGGCAGGGACCATCGGGCTCTTCGCAATCCAGATCCTGCTCAGCCAGGGCGTCTCCCAGGTAATCGCCGTGGATATCGCTCCCCGGCGGCTGGAGATGGCTAAGGCGGCGGGGGCCAGCGCCTGTGTCAATTCCAGGGATGCGGACTGCCTGGAGCAGATTATGGCCCTCACCGGCGGCAAGGGTGTGGACGTGTCCTATGACGCCACCGGTATTGAGGCTACCGCCCATCTCTGCCTGAACAGCACCCGGCTCAATGGCAGCGTGGTGTTCGTGGGGAATCTGGCCAAGACCATCCAGCTGCCCCTTCAGTTCACCATTCTCCACCAGCTGACCCTTCACGGCAGCTGCGCGTCCGCCGGGGAGTATGATGAGTGCCTGGCGCTCATTGCCTCCGGCAAGGTAAACGTGGACGCTATGATCTCCAAGGCAGTACCCCTCAGCGAGGGCGACATATGGATTCATAAGGTCTACAACCGGGAGGACGGCCTGGACAAGATTGTCCTCATTCCCTGAGCGGGAGAGGTGCAGTATGAGCCGTATGACAGTTGCCACCACCTGTATGCAGGTGATGCACGACAAGCATAAGAACCTGGAGCGGATGCTGGCCTGGGTCGACCAGGCGGCGGACCAGGGCGCCCGTCTGGTGGTATTCCCGGAGCAGGTCCTCCAGGGCTACCTCTTCCACATGCGCAATCTCTACAATGAGCAGTATGACTACCAGTACGCCAACGCGGAGACCGTCCCCGACGGCCCCTGCGTGCAGTGCCTGATTCAGAAGGCGGAGGAGCGGCGGATCTACGTGGTATTCGGCATGACGGAGCAGGATTTCCGGGAGCCGGATATACTGTATAACACCGCCGTCCTGGCGGGGCCGGAGGGCTATGTGGGCCGCTACCGCAAGGTGCATCTGCCTATGGATGAACTGCATATCTATACCCCGGGTACCGGCTTCCCCGTGTTTGATACCGCCATCGGCCGCATCGGCATGATGATCTGCTACGATAAGTCCTTCCCCGAGGCGGCCCGCAGCATGGTGCTCCAGGGCGCCCAGATTCTGGTGTGCCCTCTTGCATGGGGCATACGCACACCGGAGCAGCTGGATCTGGAGACAGATGAGGCCCTGCGGCTGTACCAGATGTACGATTACATCCGTCCCACAGAAAATATGTGCTTTTATATTTCCTCCAACCAGATCTATCAGGCCAGGGAGGCCCACTACTGCGGCCACAGCAATATCATCTCCCCCTATGGCAAGCTGCTGGCTACCACCGGCTACCAGGAGGGATTGTGCTGCGCGGAGATTGATGTGGAGGCGGACATGATCCGTGCCCGCTACATGGCTCACAACGGAAACTGCCCCATCCGGGAGCGGCGGCCTCAGGCCTACAGCGGTAAACTCTGCGGCCTGGAGGAATAGGAGGAGGAATATGAGAAAGATTAAGACCGGCGTCATCGGCTGCGGCAAGGTGGGCCACTATCACGCCCAGTGCTATCAGCAGCTGGAGAACAGCGAGTTTGTGGCTGCCTGCAACCACAACTTGGGCCGGGCGGAGGAGTTCGCCCAGCGCTACGGCGTTCGCGCCTTCGACAGCGTGGAGGAGATGGTCCGGGAGACCGGTGTGGAGGCGGTGAGCATCTGCACGCCTCACCCCAACCATGCCGCCATGGCGGTGGAGGCCGCCCGCCTGGGGGTCCACGTGGCCATTGAGAAGCCGTTGGCTTCCACGCTGGCGGACTGCGACGCCATGATCTCCGCCGTGGAGAAGAGCGGCGTGGTGGGCTCCATGGTGTGTCAGCGCCGGTTTTACCGGCCTGCTCAGCGGGTTCACCAGGCCATTGTGGACGGAAAGATCGGCAAACCCATCCTGGGCAGCCTGAATATGCTGGGCTGGCGGGATATGAACTACTACCACAGCGATCCCTGGCGCGGCACCTGGGCCGGGGAGGGCGGCGGTGTGCTGGTGAACCAGTCCGTGCACCAGATGGATCTGCTGCTGTGGTATATGGGGGAAATCCAGGAACTCTACGGCATGTGGGATACCCTCAACCATCCGGAACTGGAGGTGGACGATACGGCGGTGGCAGTGCTCCGCTTCAGGAGCGGCGCCCTGGGTACCATTTCCGTGTCCAACTCCCAGGACCCGGCCCTGTTTGGAAATGTCCGGGTTCACGGCTCCAACGGGGCCTCTGTGGGTGTCCAGACGGATGGCGGCGCCATGTTTATTGCCGGTATGACCAGCATTGCGGAGCCCCCTGTGAACGATCTCTGGACCGTACCCGGGGAGGCGGACCGGCTGGAGGCCTATCAGAAGGCGGACAGTGATTTCTTCAACAGTGTGGACAGCACCACCTTCTTCCACAGGGAGCAGCTGGCGGACTTCCTGGACGCCATCGCCCGGAACAGGCCTCCGCTGGTGTCCCTGGCGGATGGCCGGCGGACTGTGGAATTGTTCACCGCCATCTACCGCTCCCAGCGGGATAAGACGCTGATCCGTTTTCCGCTGGAGCCGGAGGCGGACGACCTGAAGTGGACAAAATAGAGCGTGCAGCGGCATCCAAAAAGGGCCGCGGGACCAAAGTCCCGCGGCCCTCTCTTTATGCTGCTGCGTGTCTATGCCTCGCTCTCCGCCAGGTGGCGGCCCATCAGCACCCCCATGACAGAGGCCATCATCAGTCCCCGGGTCCAGCCGCTGGAGTCGCCCAGACAGTGAAGACCCTTGATATTGGTGTTGAAATTTTCATCCATCTTTACCCGGTTGGAGTAGAACTTCAGTTCCGGGGAGTAGAGCAGGGTCTCTGTGGAGGCGAATCCAGGCACCACATGATCCATTGCCTGGATAAAGTTAATGATGTTCATCATGGCCCGGTAGGGCATGGCGGCGGTAATATCTCCGGCCACGGCGTCAGGCAGGGTGGGGCGCAGGTTGGAGAAAGCCAGTTCCTTCTGCCATGTGCGCTTGCCGTCCAGAATATCCCCGAACCGCTGTACCAGGATGTGGCCTGCCCCCAGCATATTGGTCAGTTCCCCTACCTTCTGGGCGTAGGCGATGGGCTGGTTGAAGGGGTAGGAGAAGTTGTGGCTGCAGAGGATAGCCAGGTTGGTGTTGTCACTTTTCAGTTCCTTGTAGCTGTGGCCGTTGACCACCGCCAGGTCATTGTCGTAGTTCTCCTGGCTGACGAAGCCGCCGGGGTTCTGGCAGAAGGTACGGACCTTGTTTTTGAAAGGCTTGGGATAGCCCACCAGCTTCGACTCGTAGAGGACCCGGTTGACGGTCTCCATCACCTCGTTGCGCACCTCCACCCGCACGCCGATGTCCACGGTGCCTGGCTGGTGGGCGATGTTGTGCTCGGCGCACAGACTCTCCAGCCAGTCGGCGCCCCGCCGGCCGGTGGCGATGACGGTACGGCCCGCCAGAATCTCCCGGGAATCCCTCCCGTTGGTGACGCACACCCCGCGGCACTGATCCCCCTCCAGCAGCAGGTTGGTGCACTCATAGCCGAAGAGCATCTCCACGCCCCTGTCCAGCAGGTACTGTTCAATGGCGTAATAGAGGCTCTGGGCCTTCTCGGTGCCCAGATGGCGGATGGGACAGTCCACCAGTTTCAGCCCCGCCTGGATGGCCCGCTTGCGGATGTCCTTGACCTCCTCGGTGTTGCCCAGGCCCTCGATATGGGAGTCCGCGCCGAACTCCAGGTAGATCTGGTCGGTGTAGTGGATGGTCTCCTGAGCCAGATTTTCCCCAATGAGGGTGGGCAGGTCACCGCCCACCTCGTAGCTGAGGGACAGCTTGCCATCGGAAAAGGCGCCGGCCCCAGAGAAGCCGGTGGTGATATGACAATAGGGCTTGCAGTTCACGCACTGGTGGGTTTTGCTCTTGGGGCAGTGGCGGTTCTCCACCGCCTGCCCTTTTTCCACGATGAGGATGCTCTGGCGGCTGCCCTTTTTCAGCATCTCCAGGGCGGTAAAAATGCCGGCAGGGCCGGCACCGATGATTACGACGTCCTTTTTCATAGGGGAAAGACCTCCTCGTTGCAGGCGGCGGATTTTGGCCGCAAATATACCGCCTTGGCGGGACGGAAGCAGCCCCGGCAAAAGGGGACTGGCCGCGGGGCCAAGGCGGTTCAAGCACGCTCCCGGATGGGAGAGAACAATGACTGACGCGCATATACATTTACTATACCAGCAGTTTTCCTGTTTGTCAAGATAACGGCTCCTGCCGTCACAAGGTGGAAATTCTTGCAAAACTTCTCCTATTCCATCCGCAGGATCCGATCCATAGACCTGCCCTTGGCCAGTTCGTCGATCAGCTTGTCGAGATAGCGGGTCTCCCGCATGGGGGGCTCCTGGATCTCTTCCACCCGGATGCCGCATACGCTTCCCTTGATCAGAACCCGATTTGCGTGCAGCTGGGGGGCTCCGGCAAAAAACGCCTCATAGGAGATGGGCCGTGTCAGCACCTCCGCCAGCGCTTCCCTGGTGTACCCTGTCAGCCGGCAGATTATCTGGTCCACCTCAGCCTGAGTCCGACCCGTTCGCACCGCTTTGTTTACCAGCAGGGGATAGACCCTTGTAAAATCCATCTGGTACACTTTTTCATTTTTCATATAGGATGTCTCCATTTGTTCTGCGCGGCAGGTGGGATTTTCTATGTCCCCCGCTTTTGCCGCTTGGTAAGTATAGTATACCGGAATGGGCCGGCTCTGTAAACAGAATATGGTATGTGCTATTTGACCGGTGCGGATGCGCAGAAGGCAGGCGCCCCGCAAATCAGCGGTGCGCCTGCCTTTTGCGTGCTTGTATGTAGGGGTTACTTCTCCTCAATGGACAGAATGCCCATGGGGCAGGCCTTGGCACAGATACCGCAGGCGATGCACTTGGAGGGCTTGCCAACCTCGGGAGCCATGACCATGACGTGCATGGGGCAGGCCTCCACACACTTGCCGCAGCCCACACATTTTTTCTTGTCGATCATGTACACGCCCTTGGCGTTTTGGGTGATGGCGCCCTCAGGGCAGGTGCGGGCACATTTGCCGCACATGATGCAGCTGGATACCTTGGGCTCGCCATCTGCCTTGGCCATAATGCGGATGCAGCTGAGATCCGGGTCGAACTTTTTATAGAACGCCTCGGAGCAGGCCATCACGCAGCTGAGGCAGGCCTTACAGGGGTTCTCTTTGCTGACAACTAATTTTTTCATAGGGGAAGCCTCCAATACAGAATTGTTCCGACACCATCTTACCAAAAAGATTGTTAAATTGCAAACATAATTTGCGCTTTTTTCAATTTCTTTACCCAGATTCACTGCGGCAGACATCCGCACCGCGCGGCAGGGCACTGACAGCGGAACCGGTTGACATTTTATCTAGTTCAACTTATAATAGATATAAATAATAAAAAATCAAATGATAGGAAGCTGCATGGGCGCAGTTTTTGCCCGCCCGTGCGATTGTCAAATATGTCAAAACTACAAAAGGTTGGTATTGTCCCTGTCCGGGAAACGGTTCTCAGCGCGCTGCGTGACGCTATTATTACCAGGGAACTGAAAAGTGGAGATGTTATCCGGCTGAATGCCACAGCGGAAAAGCTTGGCGTATCCAACACGCCGGTGCGGGAGGCGCTGCAGCGGCTGGAGCAGGAGGGACTGGTTTCCTTGCGCCCCAATAAGGGGGCGGTGGTAACTGGAATGACCCGGGAGTATATGCACGATTATTACAATATGCGCGCTATTTTGGAGCGGGAAGTCGCTGTCAATGTGAGCCAGATGGAGGATATTACACCGGTGGTGTATGCTTATCAGGAGGCTGACCTGATTATGCGGCAGGGCCGGTACGACGAATACCACGCATATAACCGCCGTTTTCATGAGGCGATCTGGACCCTGAACGGAAACACCAGGCTTGTGGATCTGCTGGCCTCGTTCTGGATTTCCACCTCCCAGCCCTGGGATATGAGCAAGGAGGAGAACGCCTGGATCTCGCACAGTGAGCATCAGGAGATTTTAGCCGCGATGCAGGCGCATGACGGCGAGAGAACGCGGACGCTGATGAATGAGCATATTCTGCGAAGCATGCGGGATATTTTGACGCGGTTTAACGCGTGATGGGCGGGAAAACAAAATACGCGGCGCCGGACCTCACCTTTTAAAAGGTGAGGTCCGGCGCCTTTGAGAGGGGAGAGAGGAGACGGCCGCTACCAAAATAGCGGCACTGTCTGCAGGAAGAGAACATATAGCGGAATGGATACCAGGCCCAGCAGGGTGGTGGCGCTGACGGCCATGGATGCGAAGACGGAATTGCTGCCGCTTTCACCGGCCATAATGGCAATCTGCGTCATGGAGGGCATGGCGGAAAAGATAAAAAATATTTGCTTTGTCTCACTGGGAATGGGAAGGGGCATACACAGCAGCAGGGTAAGCAGCGGCGCGAGAATAAGCCGCATCCCCATGACCAGAAGCACATCCCGGGAGAGAAAACTCCGTCCCAGGCTGGAACTGCGGACCATGCTGCCAATATACAGCATGGCCAGGGGCGTTGCTGTCTGTGAAAGACTTTTTATGGGGGCGAGCAGCCAGGGAGGGAACTGGATGCCCGCCGCCACCACCAGGACTCCCAGGAGAAACCCCACAAAGGGGGGCGCAAACAGCTTTTTTAAATTCCGCCAGGAGATGGAGGACTGGTTCTCCGGATTATCCCGGTACAGAAAGTGCAGGCCCAGGGTCCAGAAAATCAGTGTATTGGCCATGTAGCAGACCATTCCCACCGGGGTTGCCTCCGGGCCGAACAGGGCCTGAATGACGGGAAGCCCGATAAAAATTGAGTTGCCGATGGACGACGAGGCGAGGAATGCGCCGCGGCGGGTGTTCCGGACATGAAACAGCCTGCTGACCAGAAAGGCGGCGAAAAAAATCAGAAGCGTGGAGCAGAATGGAATCGGAACGGCGGACAAGATTTGCCACAGTTCCCCCTTATCCTGAAAGGAATTGTACACCGTTAAGACCATGTTGACGGGGATGGCAATCTTGACGGTGAATTTTGAAAACAGCGCACCGCCGCCGTTTTTGAACCAGTCCCTGCCCTGCAGGCAGGCGCCTGTGGCAATCAAAATCAGCAGGGTGGAAATACTGGTGACTGCGTTTGTGAGCATGAGAGGCCATCCCTTTCCGCGAAAGCCTTACTGATCCACGATGGAGCCGTCAATATGCAGGCGCGTGTTGATGGTTCTGCGCTTGAAGGGATACTTCTTTTCCACGTCCTCCACCAGTTCCACGCCGATGCCCGGTGTCTCCGGCAGCAGGGCAAACCCGTTTTCCACCTTGGGCGTCCATGTAACCAGATCCTTCTGGCTGAAGGATTTCAGTTCCATGGCGTTGGTGCTGGTATACCGCTCCGTGGCGGAAATGCCGTCGTGATTGGGCAGTTCCTGGATGGCAAAGTTTTCCACGGAGGCGGCGACCTGCATACACGCGGCGGTGCTGATGGGACTGAGGGGGTTGTGCGGTACGATCAGAACGCCGTTGGCCTCCGCAATGTGGGCGATCTTTCTGGCGCCGGTAATGCCGCCGCATACGCATACGCTGGTTCTGGCGTAGGCCATGGCGTTGCGCTGCATCAGCATGGAGAACTCCTGAATGGTGTGGATTCGTTCGCCGGTGGCGATGGGAACGGGGGACTTTTCGGCAATCAGGGCCATGGTGTCAAAGTTGTCCGGTGTGGTGGGGTCCTCCAGGAAGAACGGCGTATATTTTTCCACCTGCCGCGCGAACGCAATGGCCTCTCCCGGCTTCATGCGGCGGTGGAGCTCCAGGCACAGGTCCATGTCCTCGCCGACCGCCTCCCGAATCTGCCGCACGCGGTCCGCCGCCTCGCCGATCATTTTGGAGTAGCTTTCATAGTAGGGCTTGCTGCGGGGCTCGTCCAAAAACGGGGAGAGGTGTCCCACCGCGTTGTAACCAGCTTTTTTTGCCTCCACGCAGCTGTTGACCAGTTCTTCGGTGGTGGAGCCGCTGACGTGGAAATAGGTACGGATCTTGTCCCGGCACTTGCCGCCCAGAAGCTGGTAGACAGGCACTCCGTGGTATTTCCCTGCGATATCCCACAGGGCGATGTCGATGGCGCTGATGGCCCCCATGACCGCGGCGCCCCGGAAGTGGAAGCAGCGATACATGTACTGCCAGTGGTGCTCAATCTGAAGGGGGTCCTGGCCGACGAGATAGGTCTTAAACGACTCCACCGCCTCTCCAGACGCCTGGAGGAACCCCCACGCTCCGGATTCACCCACGCCGGTAATCCCTTCGTCCGTAAAGATCTTGACATACAGGAAGCTGTTGACAGGCAGAACCTTTACATCTGTAATTTTCATTGCTGCGTATTCCTCCTATGACTCCATAATTTTCGGAATGATATTTGAGGCGTGCTCCAGTACGGAGACAATCTGCCCCCCGCCCTTTGCAAGGCACATGTCCATGGCGGCCTGCAGGGTGGGGGCAGACTCCAGCTTTGCCCTGCGCAGTTCTTCCGCCGGGATCCGATCGGTGACGATGATGACCCGCCCCTTCTTCAGTGCTCTGGCGTTCCATACGCCCCGCAGCACCCAGAGTGGCGATATCTCCGGAGCCGCCCATGTTGGCCATGCACAGGCCCGACGTAATGGCTCCCTCCACGGGGTAGAAGCCCACCAGCTTGCTGATAAACCACGTGGCCAGGATGCATCCCACCAGGGTAGCGGTGACAAGCAGCAGGTATGTGAGGGACATGTTTTCAATGACGGTGGCGAGATCCGTGTACACAAAACCGATGGAGAACAGTACGCAGGGGACGGATACCTTCATCAGGAAATTATACCATTGACGGCAGTCCTTTGCCATCTGCTCAGGTACAAGCTTGAAGATATTGCACACGGCGCAGGCGATAATCGTCCAGGCGTAGTAGTGGATGGAGGGCACCAGCAGGTTAATCAGTCGGCCAATGCCGAAGAAGGTGCCGGAGATGATGAAGCCGCGGCCCATGCTCAGCAGGTCGGGGGCCTCAGTGGGGGCTTCCTCGGCGGAGAAGTTGGCGGTATTGCGCATCAGCTGGCCATGGCCGGTGGTGCTGGGCATCTTGTTGCCGATACCCTTGAGCACGCCGGCGGCCACGACGGCAAGAGCGTTGCCGATGACCACTGCGGGCATCATGATGGTCAGGTAATAGTCGCTGCCCTGACTCATTGCCTCGCCGTAGGCGGCGGCGGTGGGGACAGCGCCGGCGGAGGTGCCGCCGCCCATGATGGGCAGGGCGATGAAGAGAATGGCCTGGCGCCAGCCGTAACCGGAAACCGCGCCGATTACGCCGGTGAGGGCGAAGGCGCCGGCAATGCCGCCCAAAACAGGGATGAAGTAGCGCACGCCCGCCCGGATCAGCAGGTTCCGATCCATGGCCAGGATGCTGCCGCAGATCAGAGCGGCCACAACCCAGCCGATGTAATCCATGGACTTGACGAAGTCAACGATGAGGGTGCTGGTTTTCTCAGGCATGATCCCGAAGTAGGCGATGATCGCGGCGCCGAAGATGGCCACGAAGCTGCCACCGCCCAGGTATGTCTTGACGATGGGGGTCACGTTGCCGATTTGATCGAGTAGGATGCCCAGTACAGAGCAGAGCATGTACGCGCCGAGAAAGCCGGAGGGAACCACATTGAAAATAATACCCAGGATACAGACGATCAGCAGCGGCAGGAAGATTTTCATGGGTATATAGCCAACCATGATATCTCCCCAGGATTTTTTCTGTAAGGATTTGTCAGGCATGTCTTTTCCTCCTCAAAATTTTTATATATGTAAAAGTTACATATATCGTATGGCTGGCGCTGGTCAGCGCCCGGGGACAACGGCGCAGATATGTTCCTGCAGCTGGTTGTTGCGGGAGAGGACGCGGTCTACCACGTGGTCGGTGCATACGGCCCGTCGTCCCTCGCCGCAGCGGTCCACGCACAGCCGGCGCAGATCATGGATGTCCACCCCCTGGATGCCGCCCTCCTTCAGCCGCTGGGCCAGTTCCGGCCGGCGGGGATTCACAGCCACGCCCCGCTGGGTAACAAGCATATCGACGTCGGTTCCCGGCGTGGAGACGCATGTGACCTGCTCCACCACCGTGCTGGTCCGGGAGCGATACAGGGGCGCCACGATTATGGAGCACTTGGCGCCGGCCGCCACATCGGAGTGCCCGCCGCTTCCCCCAATAATTCTCCCGTTGGAGTCGGTGTGGACATTGACATTAAAATTCACGTCCATCTCGGTGGCGCCGAGAATGACGCAGTCCAGGGAAGAGGCCACACAGCTGGGGGAGAGGGAACTGGCGTAGTTCCGGGCGGAGATCTCCTGGTGATGGGGATTGCTCCGGATGGATTCTACCGCCCGCAGATCAAAGCACTGTACGTCCTTCAGTTCCCGGAACAGGCCCCGCTCCAGCATGTCCACCATATAGCCGGTAATCCCGCCCAGAGCGAAGCTTCCCTGAATCCTCCGGCGCAGTATGTGATCTTCCAGATACTTTGTGACGGCCAGTGATGCGCCGCCGGTGCCGGTCTGTACGGAGAAGCCGTCCTGCAGCAGGCCGGAGCAGGCGATCACGTCCGCCGCAGTTTTGGCGATCTGCAGGGCCACCGGGTCCCGGGTCAGCTGCGTTGTCTGGCTGGCAATTCCTTTGGCGTCGTCAATGCAGTCCACCTGTACGACATAGTTGACATAACACTCCGAAATGGACACCTGGGAGAGGGGATAGGGAACCAGGTGGTCTGTAATCACCACCACCTGATCCGCGGCCTGGGCATCGGCGAAGGCATAGCCAAGGGAGCCGCAGGCGGAGGGGCCGTCCACGCCGTTGAGGTTGCCCATGCAGTCCGCCGCCGGCGCGGCAATAAAAGCCACATCAATGTGGGCCTGTCCGGTGGAAAGCGCGTCCGGCCGGCCGCCGTGGGTGCGAAATGTCACTGGGGCGGCCAGTTGTCCGGCGGAAATCGCCGCACCGACGCTGGCGCTGATATAGTTGGTGTCAATTCCCGTTATGACGCCCCTCTCAATCAGAGGAATGATCTCCCTGTGTACCTCGTGGATGGAACTGGCGCTTACCGTTATGTTTCGCAGCCCCATCTCCGCAATGGCCCGCATCACCATGTTCAGCACATAGTCCCCGTTGCGCAGGTGGTGGTGGAAGGATACAGTCATCCCGTCCCGCAGCCCGCAGGCGGAAATCGCCTCCCGGACGCTCCCAATCAGTTTTCCGCTAAGCATGGGTCCTGTCCCCCTTTATTGCTTCCACAATTTCCAGCACCTGCTGCGCCCGCTTTACAATGGGGGCGTCAATCAGTTTCCCGTGGAGGGAGATGGCTCCCTTTCCCAGCCGCTTTGCCTCCTCGATGACCTGGAGGACCTCCCGGGCGTAAGCCACGGCCTCCTCCGACGGGGTAAAGACGCGGTTGACGATGTCCACATGCTTGGGGGAGATGACCGCCTTGCCGTCAAAGCCTAGATCCTTGGCGTACTGCGCGTCCTCCAGCAAACCGTCCAGGTCGTCCACGTCTGTAAACGGCGTGTCATAGGCCGCCACATCCGCCGCCCGGGCCGCAACCACGAGCCGGCCCCGGCTGTACTCGATTTCCTTTCCGCGTTTGGTGCGCTTGGCCTGCAGATCCGCCGTAAGATCCTCGGCTCCCAAATAGAGGGATTCGCAGCGCTTGGTGGACGTGGCGATGTCGAAAGCGTGCTCAATGCCCAGGGATGTCTCCAACAGGGGAATCAGCTTGATGCCGCCTACCGGCAGAGCGTGCTTTTCCTCAATCGCGGCGATCTCCTGGTCCAGAATCCGCATGTCCTCCGGTCCGTTCACCTTAGTAGGCATCAGGTATTCCGGGGCAAGGGGAACAATTGTCTCCAGATCTGCCCGCCAGTAATCGGTTCCCAGGGAGTTGATCCGGATAATCATATCGCCGCGGATAGGGCGCAGAGCCCGCAGAGCGTTGCGTACCAGCAGGCGCGCGGCGTCCTTTTCCGAAGGGGCGACGGCGTCCTCCAGATCCCAGATGACACCGTCGGCACCGTAGACATCGCAGTTGAGGAGCATACCGGGATTGTTGCCCGGGATAAACAGCATGGTCCGCCTCATTTTGTAATCCCTCCCGTCCGCAGGATTGCCGCCTCTGTCCGGGCCCGCAGCACGCAGTCAAGGGCGCCGCGATCCACCACGCGGATCAGCCCGCCGGAGATGCTCCATTGCTCCGCCACATCCCGGACGGTCTGGGTAATGGCGTCTCCGTACTGCTCCCATACAATGGATTCCACCTCGATGCGGATGCCGCCGGCTGACGGTTCAACGGTCACAAGACAGTCATTGGACTCCAGCGTTCCTGCGGATGCGGAATGAATAATGTCCATTTATCGGATCACCTCTTATATTTAATTTTTAATTAAATATTAACTTTATTACACATTCTACACGCATCCCCACATTTTTGTCAATGCAAATTCGCATACTCCGGTTCACTTTGTTGCTTTATACAGAATTTTTCTGTTCTCATTGTGAAAAATGCAGAATCGCGGGATGAGGTTTGGAGGCTTCCTCTCCTTATATTTTATACTGGCGTCATAGAGGCGGGCGGGATTTTTTCCGCAGGGGCATGATCCCCCAGCGGGGCTTGCACTTGAAGCGGAGATATGGTACACTGCAAAAAGCAAAAGGAAGGAGGTGCGGCCATGGAGGAGGCATATCGCCAGGACGCTCCGGCGGCGGAAGAAGAGGAGGAGACTCTGGATCACGACTATATGCACGCCCATGGCATCCCTCATGACCACAGCCACGGGCATACCCATAGTCATCAGCATACCCGGGCGGTGGTCAACCGTCTGGCCCGGGCCATTGGCCATCTGGAGCGGGTAAAGGCCATGGTGGAGGAGGGGCGGGACTGTTCCGAGGTGTTGATCCAGTTGGCGGCGGTGCGCAGTGCCCTCAACAACACCGGTAAGGTGATCCTGAAGGACCACCTGGAGCACTGCATTGTGGAGGCGGTGGAGAATCACGACCACACCACCATTGACGAACTGAATCGGGCTATTGAACAGTTTGTAAAATAGCGCGGGCCTGCCCGGAGAGGGAGGGTATGCCGCCGCTCCCTTCGGTGGAAGGGGGCGGCTTTTTTGCACGGATTGGCGGTGGGACGCTTGTACAGTTTCGCAAAAAAAGCCTCTGGGGATTTGTGCAATCCTATGAAATTTTGTGGGTGTGTCAAAAAAGGAGGGAAAATCCCCCCTCCGGGGGATTTTCCTCTTGCCTTTTCAACGGAATTTTGTTAAAATGTAAACAATGTATTGCTCAATTGGTTGAAATTGTGACAATACGGATTCAAGAGAAATTTTTCATCCCGAGAGAAAGGAGCAAAGAAAACACCGAAAAGCCGGTGTTTTCGACAATCGACTATGAAGCTAATCACTGTCGAGCAAATGGAAGCCGCTACCGAAAGACTGCTGGAAACCGGCCGTCAGGTGGGAGCGGACTCCTGGCAGCAGCGCGTGAAGAACCAGACACCCCACTGTAAGTTTGGTGAAGAGGGCATCTGCTGCCGCATCTGTTCCATGGGACCCTGCCGCATCACTCCCAAGGCCCCCCGGGGCATCTGTGGCTGCGACGTCCATGGTATCGTGGCCCGTAACTATCTGCGGTTCACAGCTGGTGGCTCCGCCACCCACTCCGACCACGGCCGCGAGATCTGCCACACCCTGTATCAGACCAAGGAGGGTGGCAATTACACCGTCAAGGACCCCGAGAAGCTGAAGAGAATTGCCCACGAGTGGGGCGTGGAGACCGAGGGCAAGGACATCTATGATCTTGCCCACGAGGTTGCCGAGATGGCCCTGCTGGAATACGGCAAGCCCTTCGGCACCCAGCGGTTTTTGAGCCGGGCTCCTGAGTATACCCAGAAGCTGTGGCATGACGCCGGCATCGAGCCCCGGGCCATTGACCGGGAGGTTTCCCAGTCTCTGCACATGACCCATATGGGCTGCTCCTCTCTGCCGGAGGCGCTGATTCGCCAGTCCCTGCGGGCCGGCCTTTCTGACGGTTGGGGCGGCTCCATGTGCGGCACCGAGTTCTCTGATGTGCTGTTTGGTACCCCCAAGCCCCTGGATACCACTGCCAATCTGGGCGTCATGGAGAAGGACATGGTCAACATCATTGTCCACGGCCACGATCCCTCCCTCTCTGAGATGATCGTGTTCTATGCCCAGGATCCCGAGATGATCGCTCTGGCCAAGGAGCAGGGTGCCAAGGGCATCAACATCGCTGGCGTGTGCTGTACCGCCAACGAGGTGGCCATGCGCCACGGCATCCCCATGGCCGGGAACTTCCTGCAGCAGGAGAACGTGGTGCTCACCGGCGCCTGCGAGGCCATTGTGGTGGACGTCCAGTGCATCTTCCCCGCCCTGGGCCCCCTCTCCAAGTGCTTCCACACCAAGTTCATCACCACCTCCCCCATTGCCCGGATGCCCGACAGTGATTTCATTGAGTTCCACGCTGAGAACGCCGGTGAGAACGCCAAGGCTATCGTGAAGATGGCTGTGGAGAACTTCAAGAACCGTAACCAGGATCTGGTCCATATCCCCGATATGAAGACCAACGCCACCGTGGGCTACTCCGTGGAGGCCATCAAGAAGTGCCTGGACGGCGTCACCAACAGCCAGGTGGATGCCACCGGTACCATGAAGCCCCTCATCGAGTGTGTCCAGTCCGGCGTTCTCCGGGGCGCTGTGGCCATGGTCGGCTGCAACAACCCCAAGGTCCGTCCCGACACCGCCCACATCGAATTGATGAAGAAGCTGCTGGCCAACGATGTCATCGTTGTGGTTTCCGGCTGTTCCGCCCAGGCCGCGGCTAAGGCGGGCCTGCTGGATAAGGAGGCCAAGGAGTTCTGCGGCGACGGCCTGAAGCGTGTCTGTGATCTGGTGGGTATCCCCCCTGTCCTGCACATGGGCTCCTGCGTGGATATCTCCCGTATGATGATCCTGGCCAGTGATATTGCCAAGGACTCCGGCTGGAACATCTCCCAGATTCCTCTGGTGGGCTGCGCCCCCGAGTGGATGAGTGAGAAGGCCGTCTCCATTGGCAACTACGTTGTGGCCACCGGTATCGATACATACCTGGGCGTTGATCCCTACACCAAGGGCTCCACGGAAGTCACGGAACTGCTCCAGGGTGAGCACGGCATCAAGGACTGGGTGGAGGCCAACTACACAGTTGAATTGGATATTGAGAAGCTGGGCGATAAGATGATCGAGGCCATCGAGGCCAAGCGTGTTGCCCTCGGCATCTAAGGCATCCATCCATTTCTTATCCAAGAGAAACGGGTCAAAAGCGCCAACTGTCCGCAGTTTGGTTTGGCGGCGGGAACGCCTTTTGATACCGCCCTTTGATAGACCCACAGGCGGGGCGCAAGCCCTGCAAAAGAGTTCTTTTTCTCCTGTTCTCTGATCAGAAAAAGGAGGAACAACCCGGAGGTAGCATAACATGAAAGTAGCCATTACCGGTAAGGGCGGCGTGGGCAAGACCACATTTGCCTCCACCCTGTGCCGGCTGTATGCCGAGGAGGGCCGCAAGGTGCTGGCCGCCGATGTGGACCCGGACGCCAACCTGGGGCTGGCTCTGGGGCTGACGGAGGAGGAGGTCAACGCCATCGTCCCCGTTTCCCGGATGAAGGAACTGGCCAAGGAGCGGACGGCGGCCAACGCCAGCAACACGTTTTACAAGCTGAATCCGGAGGTTTCCGATCTGCCGGATGAACTCAGCCGTGATGTCAACGGGGTAAAACTGCTGGTGATGGGTACCGTGGATACCGGCGGCAGCGGCTGCGTCTGTCCGGAGCATGTGATGCTCAAGGCCATCCTCTCCACCCTGGTGTTCCGCAAGGACGATGTGGTGGTGATGGATATGGAGGCCGGGCTGGAGCACCTGGGCCGGGGCACCGCCAGCATGATGGATCAGTTCATTGTGGTTATTGAGCCGGGCGCCCGCTCGGTGCAGACCTATGAGCGCATCAAGCAGCTGGCGCGGGACATCGGGGTGAACCGGGTCCGCGTGGTGGCCAATAAGGTGCGTGACGAGAGGGATGAAGCGTTCATCCGTACTCGGATCCCGGCAGAGGATCTGCTGGGCTTCATCCACTATAACGCCGATGTCATTGAGGCGGACCGAAACGGCCAGTCCCCCTATGACTACAGCGAGAAGGCCGTGGAGGAGATCCGGGCCATCAAGGCAAGAATGGATGCCGAACAATAAAGAAACATTTGCTGAGAGCAATCGTAAGGAGTGAAAAATCACGTGAAGACATTATTTGAACGCGTTTTTGCCGGTAACGACGGGATGTATGCTCTGGCGGTCAAGGCGGTGGACGAGGCGCTGGCCAAACTGGGCCCCGACGCTCCCGCCACTTTCGGCGACACCGCATATAGCCTGCCCTGCCTGTATGCGATGACCGGCAAGAAGGTCGCCACCGTGGGAGAGGCCAAGGAGGCGCTGGAGACCACCATTAAGGGTTTCATGACCCGCAACAACCGCACCAAGGACATCTTTACCTCCGGCGTGGCCACTGCGCTGGCCGCCGAGATCATCGAACTGATGAAGTACGCCATGGCGGGCGGCTCCCCCTACGAGGAGCCTGTTATGGGCCACTTCACCGACGCCCAGGTTCGTGAACTGGGTGTGCCCCTGGTCACGCGGGATATCCCCGGCGTGGCGGTTATCATCGGCGCCGCCCCCTCCGCCGACGAGGGCGTGGCTCTGGTCAAGTCCTATCAGTCCCAGGGTATCTTTGTCACCCTGGTGGGCGGCATTATCGATCAGTGCGTGGAGAAGGGCGTAAAGCTGGGCTTCAACGTCCGCTGCGTGGCCCTGGGCCATGACCTTAGCAGCGTGGCCCACGTGGTCAGCGTTGCCCTCCGTGCCGCCATCATCTTCGGCAGCACTGAGCCGGGCAACTATGAGGCCATGTGGCGTTACACCATGGACCGCGTGTTTGCCTTTGTCAACGCCTACGCCCCCGTGGACGACATGACTGTGGCCTGCGGCGCCGGCGCCATCCAGCTGGGCTTCCCCGTTGTCACCAACGACACCGAGGAGAACAACATGTTCCGCGTGCCCAAGAGCCTGATCATCCAGGAGGATATCAGCAAGTTCAACGCCACCAGCCTGGAGGCCCGGGACATCAAGATCAAGATCACCAACATCGATATCCCTGTGGCGTTCTCCTCTGCCTTTGAGGGCGAAATCGTCCGCCGGGGCGATATGCAGGTGGAGTTCGACGGCTCCCGCAAGACCGGCCTGGAGTTGGTCCGCAGCAAGGAACTCAGCGAGATCGAGGATCACCGCTTTACCCTCATCGGGCCCGACTTCGACACCTTCGAGGTGGGCAGCAAGGTGGACTTCTGCATCGTGGCCGACGTGGCCGGCAAGAACATGTCCAGCGACTTTGAGTCCGTGTTCGAGCGTAAGTTCCACGCCTACATCAACTGCATCGAGGGCGTTATGCACACCGGCCAGCGGGATATGATCCGCATCCGGATCAGCAAGGCCGCCTTTGAGGCCGGCCTCCGGGCCAAGCACCTGGCTGAGGTGCTGTACGCCAAGCTGAAGAGTGACTATGACGCCGTCATCGACAAGTGCGAAGTCACCGTCATCACCGATCCCGAACAGTGCGCCAAGTTCCGCCATGAGGTGGCGATCCCCGCTTACGACAAGCGCGATGAGCGTCTCCAGAGCCTCACCGACGAGAATGTGGATCAGTTCTACACCTGCATCATGTGCCAGTCCTTCTCCCCCAGCCACGTCTGCATCGTTACCCCCGAGCGTCTGGGCCTGTGCGGCGCGGTGAGTTGGCTGGATGCCAAGGCCACCAACGAGTTGGATCCCTCCGGTCCCTGCCAGGTGGTGCCCAAGGCCCATGTGATCGACGAGAACATCGGCCGCTGGGAAGAGGTGAACGAGGCGGTCAAGACCTACAGCCAGGGTGCCCTGGAGTCCGTCACCCTGTACTCCATTATGGAGGACCCCATGACCTCCTGCGGCTGCTTCGAGTGCATCTGCGGC
>CDZQ01038386.1_pt1 | contig 32641 bp, 34 predicted proteins | sample 554831 | NCBI WGS metagenome assembly CDZQ01 (sample SAMEA3182112, study PRJEB8094) | gut metagenome | biome: human; feature: gut; material: Stool; isolation source: human stools | place: Canada | collected 2013-05-06 | reverse complement strand
GTATTATACACCTTTATCCAACTTCGGAGCGTTTTTTTATCCCGCACTCCGTATTTTGTGCTGATCTCCATCAGACTTCCTTTTCCTTCCAGATACTCCTGCACCGCCTGTAGCTTTAATTCCGGGCTGTACGTGTGGTTCTTCCTGCCTGGCAGAAAGACTACCGCACCTTCTGCCTTGTACTGCATGACCCACTGTCGAAGTGTTTCTTTATATACACCAGCCTCTGCTGACGCACTACTTAAGCTCATCTCTCCATTCATATATTTGCGGATAATTTTTACTTTCTCTTCCAGATTTAGTTTTGGCTTTTGTAACATAACAATGCTCCCTCCATGTTTGACAGTGTTTTTTCTTTTTCACTGTCTCTCATAAAGGGAGCATATCATCTTACAATCTGTCAGGGCTTTTCTACGGTTTGAGCCTTTTTCAAAGGCTTACAATGATGCACAGAATAATCAGCAAAACAGCTAAGTTTGCTGATTTTTTTATTTTTTGACTAAATTTCAGCAAAGACTGACTCTTTCGAACTCCTCGGCGACCCTATCGCTCCTATATTTTGGCACGATTTATAGGAGTATTCCTCCCCAAGAAATTTATATAATGTGGGAGCTGTTTTGCTGCTCTGTAGTGCGGTAATTCGTTGGAATTGCGCTGTTTTGGAGATTCCTTAGTGGATTCTTTGGCAATTTATGTATGTGAAAGTATTGTGAAAAAACTGGAAATAAGTTGACAGACAGCAAACTTAGTGATAGGATACTTAAAGAAATTTACTTAAAAAATTTTAAATAAAATTATTTAAATAAAATTTCTTAAATATTAATCAAATCAAAATTATTGAATGTAAAAAAGGAGAACAGACAAAATGGATTTTGAAAAAGTAAAAGAATTAATGGTAAATACATTAAATTGCGATGAAGCGAAAATCTTGCCGGAGGCAAAGCTGTCCGAAGATTTGAAGATAGATTCGCTGGACGCGGTTGAACTGGTTATGGCTATCGAAGAAGAGATGGGAATAAAAATACCTGACGAAGAGCTGGGAAATATGAAAACTGTAGAAGACATAATCAATTGCATTGAAAAGTATAAGGCATAATTATGGTAGATAAAGAAATTTTTGAACTGATAAATCGTTTTGAAAACAGCGGCCTGTCCGAACTGTCCCTCGAAGAGGAGGGAAGAAAGATACATATGAAAAAGGAATGGCAGCAGTCATATGCTGCCATTCCCGTGCATGCCAAAGATTTAGCGCCTCAGACACAGGAGGCTCAAACATCCAAAAAAGATACGGCTGCTCCAAAAGGCAGGTCGGCGCAAGAAAATATAGAATTGATACGCTCGCCTATCGTAGGCATTTTTTATAAGGCGCCGTCACCGGATGAACCGGAATTTGCCGCGATAGGAGATAGAATATCAAAAGGCCAGACGTTATGCATAATAGAAGCGATGAAGGTGATGAACGAATTGAAATCCCCATGTGACGGCATCCTTCGCGCCGTAAACGGTATCAACGGACAACTGGCTGAGTATGACCAAGTGCTTTTCGAGGTGGAAAAATGCTGAAAAGAGTGCTGATAGCCAACAGAGGGGAAATTGCCGTAAGGATAATAAGAGAATGCATAGATAACTCTGTTGAAGCTGTTGCCGTTTATTCTACTGAGGACAAGAACGCTCTCCACGTAGCCCTTGCTGCCAAAGCAGTATGCATAGGGGGCCCAAAACCTCAAGATAGTTATCTCAATGTAAGCAATATAATAGAAGCTGCCAAGTCTACAGGTTGCGACGCTATTCATCCGGGTTTTGGATTTTTGTCGGAAAACGGCGACTTTGCTGATTTATGCCAAGAAAACGGCCTAAAGTTCATCGGTCCCTCACCTCAAACCATAAAGCTTATGGGAGACAAAGCGTCAGCCAGAGAGCTTATGAAAAAAACGGGAGTACCGGTTATACCCGGTTCTGAAGGAATCATAGAAAACGTCGGTGAAGCCATAGACGTATCCGATGCGATAGGATATCCGGTGTTGTTAAAAGCCTCCGCAGGAGGAGGCGGCCGCGGTATGAGACGAGCCGACTGCAAGGAAGAAGTTGCAAAGCTGTTTTTTGAAGCGTCAGCCGAAGCTGAAAGCTGTTTCGGCGACGGAAGCCTTTATGTGGAAAAACTCATAGAAAATCCTCGCCATATAGAATTCCAGATATTAGCCGATGATTTGGGCAATATAATACATCTGGGCGAACGGGACTGCTCCATGCAGCGAAGAAATCAAAAGATCTTGGAAGAAGCTCCTGCCTGGCAGCTCGGCGACGAGCTTAGAAAAGCAATGGGTCGGGCGGCAGTGAAGGCGGCAGAGGCAGCCGGATACAAGGGCGCCGGAACTGTAGAATTCATAGTGGACAAGGATGATAATTTCTACTTTATAGAGATGAATACAAGGATACAGGTTGAACATCCCGTTACAGAGATGGTGACAGGAATCAATCTGGTAAGAGAACAGCTGAGAATAGCTTCAGGCCTGCCGCTTTCTATCCGCCAAGAAGATGTAAAGACAGACGGTCATGCCATAGAGTGCAGGATAACAGCTGAAAAAATATACGACGGATTTGCGCCGTGTCCCGGCAAAATAAGCTTTCTGCACCTTCCGGCCGGCCACGGTGTAAGGGTGGACAGCGCTCTATATACAGGGTGCGAAATAAGTCCGTATTATGATTCCATGGTGGCAAAGGTCATAGTAAAAGGAGACACCAGGCTGGAGGCCATAAGAAAGATGAGAAGAGCCTTAGGCGAAATGATCATTGAAGGCGTGGATACGATTCTTCCCATACAATATCTCTTGATGTACAACAGCGATTTTATGCGGGGCCGGTACGATACAGGGTTTGTAAGCAGACACATGGAGGAATTGCTGTCCATATATGAAAAGGCAGGTGGAAAGGATGAATCCGTTAAGCAATCCGTTTAAGAAAAAGAAAGAAGTGCTTTCAGCCCTTAAAGATATCAAAGAAAATAACAGGAACATAATATGCCCGTCTTGCGGCACAAAGTATCCGGAAAGCATTTTAGCAGAAGAAATGTACGTATGCCCGTCTTGCAGCCACCATTTTAAAGTCAGCTCTTTTTACAGGATAAGGACTATGGTGGATCAGGGCAGCTTTAGAGAGATCTGTTCAGCCGTAACAGCAGGGAATCCCCTGGACTTTCCCGGATACGATGAAAAAATCAGCAAAACAAGAACGGAAACAGGCTTGAGAGAAGCGGTTTTGACGGGCGTCGGCAGGATAAACGGCGTCAAGACGGCGCTTTGCGTTATGGATAACAGGTTTATGATGGGGAGCATGGGAAGCGCTGTTGGGGAGAAGATAACACGCTGCTTTGAATATGCTACCAAGAAAAAACTGCCTATGGTGGTATTTTCGGCGTCAGGCGGAGCAAGAATGCAAGAAGGCATCCTTTCCCTTATGCAGATGGCAAAGACTTCGGCAGCAGTGGCCAAACACAGTGAAGCAGGGCTGTTATTTATATCAGTTATGACCAACCCCACCACAGGAGGAGTTACAGCCAGCTTTGCCAGCCTGGGAGATATAATCATTGGGGAGCCAGGAGCGCTTATAGGATTTGCAGGTCCGAGAGTCATAGAACAGACCATAGGTCAGACTCTTCCGGAAGGTTTTCAAAAGTCTGAATATTTGCTGGAACACGGCTTTTTAGATGCTGTAGTAGCCAGAAAAGACATGAAGAAAACCTTGGGATTTTTGCTTTCGGCCCATGAGAAAAACGAGAGGAGGTCCGCCAATGGACGCTGCTGAAAAAATGCTGATGGCAAGAGACAGTCAGCGTCCTACTGCCAGAGAATATATAGAATACATATTCGATGACTTTTTCTATATGGCAGGGGACAGACTTCACGGAGAAGATGGGGCTGTCATAGGAGGCATCGCTTTTATATCAGGCATGCCGGTGACCGTTATAGGCCATCAAAAGGGCAGAAGTCTTGATGAAAACGTCAAGCACAGGTTTGGAATGCCCAATCCTGAAGGATATAGAAAAGCCGTCAGGCTTATGAAACAGGCAGAGAAGTTTAACAGACCGGTCATAACCTTTGTGGACACGCCGGGAGCTTATCCTGGACTGGAGGCAGAGGCCGGAGGCCAGGGGGAGGCTATTGCTTCTTGCATAGCCGCGCTTGGCAGACTTAGGACGCCTGTAATTTCTGTGTTCATCGGCGAAGGCGGAAGCGGAGGAGCTTTAGCTTTCGGAGTTTGCGACAAGGTTATAATGCTGGAGAACAGCGTATTTTCCATACTGTCGCCTGAAGGCTTTGCCAGCATCCTTTGGAAAGATTCCTCCAGGTGGAGAGATGCTTGTCAGCTGATGAAAATCACGGCAGAGGATCTGAAAGCTTTAGGCATATGTGACAAAATATTGCCGGAACCTGAAGGAGGGGCTCAGGAAGATAAAATTGCAGTCTTTAAGGCGGTGCGCAGCGAGCTTGAAAAAAGCCTTGAAGAGTTTAGAGGCGAAAGCGGAGCAAAGCTGGCCGAAAAACGGTACAGACGTTTGCGGAATATAGGAAAAAATATAGACAAGAGGAAGGCGGACATCGGATAGTTGGAAGGAATAAAGATAATAGGAGCAGGCAGCTCCAAGGGAGATAGAATAGTAACCAACAGAGACATGGAGAAGCTTGTAGATACCAGCGATGAATGGATAAGGTCAAAATCCGGCATCCGTTCCCGGTACTTCGCAGAAAGCCTTTCCAATGCGGATATGGCTTGCCAAGCAGCAAAAGAAGCGCTGAGAGACGCAAATGTCAAGCCGGAGGAAATTGCAGCTTGCATAGTATGCACCTTTACGCCTGACAACCATACGCCGGGAGTTTCCTGTGAGGTGGCCGGCAGGTTGGGCCTTCCCGAGTCTGCTTTGAGCTTTGACGTCAACGGTGCATGCTCCGGATTCATCTATGGATGCGTTATAGCCAGGGGCCTTGTAAGCAGTATCGATGGCAAGTATGTTCTTGTGATAGGAAGCGAGAAAATATCGCCGCTGGTAGATATGACAGACAGAAGCACTTGCGTATTGTTTGGCGACGGCGCGGGAGCTGTAGTGCTCCAAAAGGATTCAGCGGCAGACTTTGCGTATAACGGCGGACTGGTTTCTGACAACCGGGTATTGAGATGCGACGGGAAGGAACATTTTATAAGAATGGAAGGGCAGGAGGTCTACAGATTTGCTGTAAGCAAGGCTTCCGCCAGCATAATGGCTCTTATGGAAGAACAAGGCCTTGATGATGAGCACATCGATTACTACGTGTGTCATCAAGCCAACGAAAGGATAGTTGATAATGTGGCAAGGCGCATATCAGGCAGCAGCCGTAAATTTTTCAAAAATCTTTACAACTACGGCAATACATCTGCTGCCAGCATCCCTATAGCCATAGCCCAAATGAGAGCAGAAGGCCTCCTTAAAGGCAGAAAAAGATTGATTTGTGCCGGATTCGGAGCCGGATTGACCTATGGAAGCATGTACATAGAGTACCATGAAAAATCAGATTTTAGCAAAAGGTAGAAATTATGAGAATCAATGAAATTTTAAACATAGAATTTCCCATATTACAAGGCGGTATGGCCAACATTGCGACAGGAGAATTTGCGGCAGCCATATCGGAAGCAGGCGCTTTGGGAATCATAGGAGCCGGAGGCATGAGCGCAGAGAGTCTCAGAGAAGAGATAAGACGCTGCAAATCCCTGACTACGCAGCCTTTTGGAGTTAACATAATGCTCATGAACCCGGACGCAGATAAAATGGCTGACTTAATAATTGAAGAACGTGTTCCTGTAGTTACTACAGGAGCCGGAAATCCGGGAAAATACGTAAAACAATGGAAAGAGTCAGGGATAAAAGTTTTCCCCGTAGTATCCAACGTCGCTTTAGCCAAAAGGCTGTCATCTCTGGGCGTAGATGGGTTGATAGCTGAAGGCTGTGAAAGCGGCGGACATATAGGCGAGCTTACGACTATGGCTTTGGTGCCTCAAGTATGCGATGCAGTGGACATACCTGTTATAGCGGCAGGAGGCATAGGAGACGGAAGACAGATGGCGGCAGCCTTTGCGCTGGGCGCTTGCGGCGTTCAGGTGGGTACTTGTCTTCTGGTGAGCGAAGAATGCCCCATACACGAAAACTATAAACAGGCAATTATTTCTGCCAGAGACAGCAGCACCACGGTTACCGGCAGGTCTGCCGGCGCTCCTGTACGAGTCATAAAAAATCCCATGACAAGAGAATATCTGGAGATGGAGAAGAATGGCGCTGACTTGATGGAATTGGAAAAGTTTACTTTGGGCTCTCTGAAAAAGGCTGTATTTGAAGGAGATACTAAAAACGGCTCTCTGATGGCGGGACAGGTGGCAGGAATGATGAAAGAAATTCTTCCTGCCAGGAAGATATTTGAAAACATGATGGAAGGTTATACAAGATGTCAGCGTTAGATAGGCTTGAGCGTCCGTTGATACAGGGAGGAATGGGAATAGGAGTTTCCATGGGCAATTTGGCCGGAGCTGTAGCAGCTGAAGGTGCTATGGGAGTGATCTCTACGGCCAACATAGGGTTTACAGAAGAAGACTTCTGGGAAGCTCCTGACGACGCGGCAGAACGTTCCCTTAGAAGAGAAATACGAAAAGCAAAAACCATTTCAAAGGGCAAAGGCCTTTTGGCCATCAACGCCATGGTGGTGACCAATAATTACGAGCGCATGGTAAGAGTTGCGTGTGAAGAGGGCATAGACGCCGTAATATCAGGCGCAGGAATTCCTCTGGAGCTCCCTGGGATACTGGGCGGCAGCGGAGTTATGGCGGCGCCTATAGTATCTTCAGCCAAAGGAGCAAAAACCATAGCTAACTTTTGGCTCAAGAGATTCGGCAAAAAGCCGGACTTCATCGTAGCAGAAGGGAGCCTGGCCGGCGGACATCTGGGCTTTGACGAGCAGGACCTTATAAACGGCCGCTGCCAATCTTTGAAGACCATAGTATCAGAAATAAAAGACTTGTTTTCTGATATTCCGCTGTTTGCAGGCGGAAGCGTGTTCGACAGGTCAGACATAGAGGCGGTGATGGAAGCCGGAGCTGATGGCGTGCAGATAGCTACCAGATTTATCGCTACAAAAGAATGCGATGCGTCAGAAAAATTCAAGCAAACCATAATCGAGGCAAAAGAAGAAGATATGGTGATATTGAAAAGCCCTGTAGGAATGCCGGGGCGTGGGTTGCTCACACCTTTAGTGCAAAAAGCGAAAGCAGGTTTGCGCACGCCGCCTATAAAATGTATCAATTGCATCAGGACGTGTAATCCTGCAACTACGGTTTACTGTATAAACAGAGCATTGATAGAGGCTTTTAAAGGAAACCTTCAGGAGGGACTTTTTTTCTGCGGCGGCAATGTAGGCCGGGTGAAGGAAATGACCACGGTGAAAGACCTTATAGATGAATTGTTTCCCAGAGAAATTTCTCATGGAATTTTTCCTGGCAGGCTATAGAATAAGGAGAAAGATATGAAATTAGGATTGTTGTTTGCAGGTCAAGGAAGTCAGAGACCGGCTATGGGAAAAGATTTTTATGAACAATATCCGGCATTCAGAGACATCTTTGACTATCTGACTGAGGATGAAAAGAGAGCGGCCTTTGACGGACCGGCCGAAAAACTTTCAGATACCAGATATACTCAGCCGGTGATGGTGGCATTTGCCGCAGGGGTCACTGCCCTTCTCAAAGAACAAGGAATTAAACCGGCTATGACCTTAGGCCTCAGTCTCGGCGAATATTCTGCTCTTTCAGCGGCGGAAGTTTTCACTCCCGAGGAGGCAGTTAACATCGTCAGAAAGAGGGCCGAGGCTATGAGCAAAGCTTCAGAAGGCATAGACTGCGCTATGATGGCCGTGCTGGGCGGAGAAAGAAATCTCGTGGAAGAATGCTGCATAGAAGCCTCCAATCTTACGGGAAAGAAAGTCCAGGCTGTAAATTTCAACTGCCCCGGACAGATAGTCATATCCGGCCTGACTGAAGCAGTTGAGCAAGCGTCGAAGCTGCTTATGGAAAAGGGCATAAAAAGATGCCTCAAACTTCCTGTAAGCGGACCTTTCCATTCTGACTTTATGAAGCCGGCAGGCGCGGTTCTCAGGAATGTATTTGACCATATGGAAAATTTAGAAGAAAGGCCGATGAGATTTCCCGTTGTATTCAACGTTACAGGCAGCATGAAAAAAGATGAGGAAACCGTAGCCGATTTGCTTGTCAGACAAGTTTCATCTCCTGTGCTTTTAGAGGATTCCATAAGGCTGATGAAAAAAGAAGGCATAGATATTGCGTTGGAAATCGGGCCCGGAAAGACTTTGTCAGGATTTGTAAAAAAGACAGCCTCGGATATTGAAACGCTCAGTATAGAGTCAGCCTGCGATTTTGAGGATGTAATGAGGCAACTGACCGGCGCAAAGTAAAATATGCCGGCGGAAAGGAAAGAAAATGAAAGGGAAGACAGTTATAATAACAGGAGGCACAAGGGGGATCGGAAAGGCTGCTGCCCTTAAGCTGGCGTCTCTCGAAGCCAACCTGGTAATAAATTATTTGGGAAATGATAAGGCTGCATCTGAAACGGAAGAAGCTTGCAAGCAACTGGGGGCGGAAATCCTGTTGATAAAAGGCGATGTGGCCTCGGCAGAGCAATGTGAAAAAATTGCAGCAGCAGCTTTGGAGCGTTTCGGAAGGATAGATGTGCTGATAAATAACGCAGGCATAACAAGAGACGGTCTTCTGATGAGAATGGAGGAGAAGGATTTTGACTCTGTCATAAATACAAATCTTAAGGGTACTTTTCTCATGACAAAGGCGGTAAGCCGGCAGATGCTCAAACAGCGTTACGGAAGGATAATCAACATGGCCAGCGTAGTGGGAATAACAGGCAACCAAGGGCAGGCTAACTATTCAGCCAGCAAAGCAGGGGTAATAGGCCTTACTAAATCCTTCGCTCTGGAAGTGGCAGCTAAAGGCATTACAGTAAACGCCGTTGCCCCGGGATTTATTGAAACCGACATGACAGACGCCATGACAGATGCAGCCATAGAAGCGGCTAAGGCTCTTATTCCGGCTAAAAGAATGGGAAGTCCGGAGGACGTGGCAGAGGTAATTGCATTTTTAGCATCAGAGCAAAGCGGCTACATAACAGGTCAGACCGTATGCGTGGATGGCGGGATGTGCATGAGATAACGCCCCGGCGGTTACGAAATTATAGTATGCGTTTGATGTAACCCATTGAAAACAGCAGGAGGAAAAGCTATATGAAAAAGAGAGTTGTAGTAACCGGTATAGGCGCTGTTTCGCCCATAGGAAACGATGTTTACGCCATGTGGGAAAACGCCAAGGCCGGCTTATGCGGGATAGATTTTATTAAAAGCTTTGATACTTCAGAGCATAAAGTAAAGATAGCCGGAGAAGTAAAAGGGTTTGACCCGTGCGATATAATGGATAAAATGCAGGCCAGGAGAACCGCCAGGTTTACTCAGCTGGCTTTGGCAGCTGCTCATCAGGCCTTCGACCAGAGCGGCCTGGATATGGAAAAAGAAGACCGTACCAGATGCGGAGTCAACATTTCCAGCGGAATTGGAGGCCTGGGAGTTATTGAAGAAGAACACAGCAAAGGCTTGAAGCGAGGATTCGATAAAGTCTCGCCGCTCTTTGTACCTATGGCTATCACCAATATGGCAGCGGGAATGGCAGCCATAGAGTTTGGATTTAAAGGAAGCTGCCAGTGTATAGTCACAGCTTGCGCTTCAGCCACCAACGCCATAGGAGAAGCTTTCAGACAGATAAGAGACGGATATCAGGATATCATGATGACAGGCGGTTCGGAAAGCTGTGTGTCAGAACTGGGCATAGGCGGTTTTACTTCCATGAAAGCTCTTTGCGAGAACAATACGCCGGAGAGGGCGTCTATACCGTTTGATAAAGAAAGAAGCGGTTTTGTGATGGGCGAAGGCGCAGGAGTGCTCATATTGGAAGAATACCAGCATGCTGTCAAAAGAGGCGCGCGCATACTGGCTGAGGTAGCAGGATACGGAGTAAGCTGCGACGCTAATCATATGACAGCGCCGCTGGAGGATGGCAGCGGCGCGGCTCAGTGCATGACAGCGGCGATAAAGGATGCTATGCTGGAAAAGGAGCAGATAGGCTACATAAACGCTCACGGCACTTCAACTCCCATGAATGACAAATGCGAGACTTTGGCGGTAAAGCAGGCTTTTGGGGAGCATGCTTATAACTTGGCCATTTCTTCCACCAAATCTATGACAGGACATCTTTTGGGAGCCTCAGGCGGAATAGAAGCCATAATTACGATTGCTGCGCTGAAGGAAGGATTTTTGCCTCCAACCATAGGATACAAGGTGCCTGACATGGATTGTGATTTAGACATAGTCGCAAACAAAGGCAGAACAGCCGATATTGAATACGCCATGTCCAATTCCCTCGGCTTTGGCGGCCATAATGCTTCGATTATTTTCGGGAGGTACGAAGAATGATGCTGAATTCAGAACAGATAAAAGAGATAATCCCTCATAGATATCCGTTTCTTCTGGTGGACAAGATAGTCGATATGGAGCCGGGACAATGGGCAAAAGGAATAAAATGCGTATCAGCCAATGAAATGTACTTTATGGGACATTTTCCTGAAAGACAGATAATGCCGGGGGTGCTCATCGTAGAAGCGCTGGCTCAGACGGGAGCAGTAGCTATACTATCTTTGCCTGAGAACAAAGGAAAGCTTGCAGTTTTCGGCGGCATCAAGAATTTTCGCTTCAAGGAGCAGGTGGTTCCGGGAGATGTGCTCGAACTTCATTGCGAAATAATAGAAAAGCGTGGACCGGTGGGATTTGGCAAAGCGGTTGCCAAGGTAGGAGACAAGGTGGCTGCTGCAGGAGAAATAACATTTGCCATAACGGAATGATATATTTATTGCTTTAGATTGGTAAAAATCATTTGAATAATATTGACGGTTTTGATAAAATAGGGGCGAAGGAAGGTAATACAATGCTGGAAGAAAGTTTTGCAGAGATTTATACCAAGTTCAAATTGAGTCTTTATGCGAAGGTATTCAGGCAGTTTGACGACAATCACGACGGTTTATCTGCCGTGGAGGTTTTTTGTGTTGAAGTGATATATGCTTTAGGCAAGCCTACCGTTAACGAATTTGCCACTTTCTGCAAGCTTTCCGCGCCCAATGCCGCCTATAAGATTAACAATCTCGTTCGCAAAGGTTATATAACTAAAAGCAGGAGCACCGAAGATAAACGGGAATATCATCTGGACGTGACAGAAAAATATATGAAGGATTACGGCATAACATATGATTACATGAATGTAGTAATGCGGCGCATCAGGGAAAGGTTTTCGGCAGAGGAGGTCAAAGCTCTCGAAGGCGTTTTAGACGTTATCGCTACAGAATTGATGCCTGAAGTTAAGCTCAACAGGACTTTTGAAATGAACTTAAAATAGAAAACAGTTTTTTTTGACACCGTGTTAGTTTAATCTAACACGGTGATTTTTTATTTGGAAAAAAAGTGCGATATGCTTTAAACGTATTTAACAGAATTTAACAGAACTATGGTGATATCTTTACAGAGCGTATGGTATCATTCAAGAAAATACCCATATGCCATAGATAAGGAGAATTTAAAAATGAACAAGAGATCGCCCTTCATGGAAAAATCTTTGATGTTAGGCTCAGCGTTCAGAGAAAAGATAAAAGACAATAAAACGAGGACTGTAGGTATTTTGCTGATTTTACAGCAGGCGTTATGATGGGCCTTTCTGTAGGAATTCTGCTGGTTGGAATTCTTGCAACGCTGATTTCTTTTATAAGAAAGCGAGAGAGGAATTAAGAAATAAAATATTTTTATTAAACTTAAATAGATTTGAATAATCTTGCATTCACTCAAAACACTAACCCCACGAATTCTTAGATTTTATATTTTTTTATGGGGCTGACTCCTATAAATATGCTCATATAAAGAAAATTTATAGGAATACTGAGGAGTGATAATAGCGAAAGCTTCATAAGCTTACACCTTATTAAGCGCTTCTATTGACACGGTTGGACAGGATTCGACATACTCTGGCATGATAACTCTGGAATCGACAATCTCACAATTAAGAAAAGTTAACTGGCAGCCTGAATTTTTATGCATTTAGTAAAATAAAGTCTCCACTCCCTTTGCAAAAACCCTATAAAATCATGGAAAAGTAAAAAATTTATAGGGGTGGCTCCTATAAATTTCGCATTTTTTTAAAAAAAATAGGGTTGTAAAGGGACAATGGGCAAGGAGGACAAATAGTGTCAGGAGTGCGAAGGGCTACAGAATATGATATATAAAATAGCATCTTAATATTAGGTAAAAAAGTGGTACGTCCCTGATTTATGATATTTTGATTTTACTTGAGTATTCTTTATGACGGTGGTACAATATAGAAAATCGTGAAAAAGGCAGATGGAGGATAAATGGAAAAAAACATAAGAGAAGCAGTGGAAGCTAAGACAAGAGAACTTATCGATGCACCTACATGCAGCAAAGAAACTAAAGAAGCTGCTGAACGCTGGCTTGCGGCCCTGGGTACCGATGCCGAAAAGAGCCAGACGGAAAGTTATATAAAAGAGCTGGAAGAGGATATAATGCCAATCGATCAACTGATAGCTTTTGCCGGTTCAGAAAAAGGGAAGGAATATTTTGGAGCGGACACAGCTGCAGGCATCGAAGCTCATGCGAAGGAGATAAAGGCTGCAGGCGGCGAGTACTGCGATTGCCCGGCTTGCCTTATTGTTAAGGATATCCTTGACCAAAAGGATGAAATGCTCAAATAAAAGATATAAAAAAGAATGGTTTGGGAAAACCATTCTTTTTTGTTATATATTAGGACAAAATGCAAAAAAAATATACATAATGTATTATTTATAGACAATACTATTAAATTTGCCTTGACAGGAAAAATCACGCGACAACATTTGCAAAAGTATAATGCGACTCATATATTGAATTTATTTGGTTTTTAAAAACAATTATGGCACGAAGTTTGCACGTTTATATATTAATCATACAAGCTGTGTTTTAGCGTAAAATTTTAGGAGGTGAGCGGCATTGTATTTAAATGACATAGAGCTTAACATAATTAAAGAAAGAAGTGGGTGGAAAGCTAAAATAGGAGTTATCTATATAGCTTCGAGCCTGTCTCTGGAAAGAGAATGGCACATGGCTTTGCCTGAAGATGTTTCGTTTCATACGGCGAGAATTTCCATCGATGGCGACAGCGCAGGTAAGGAAGACATTTGGAATATGGTCAACTCCTGTAGAGTTGAGGAACTTTCCAGACAGCTTGCCTCTTGTGAAGTCGATGTTATAGTATTTGCATGTACAGCAGGAAGCTTTTTGGGCGGACCCGGCTGGGATGAAAAGCTGGCCAAAAGAATTTCCGATGCGGCAGGCGGCATACCGGCTACAACAACTTCTACAGGCCTCCTTCAAGCGCTGACTTTGGCAGGTTGCAAGAAGATAAATATGGCAACTCCTTATGAGGACAATATAAATGCTGAAGAGAAAGCTTTCGTCGAGGCTATGGGAGTTGAGGTGGCGAATTTGATAGGCGAGCAATGTGCACTTGATACCGATATTGTAAAGGTGTCGCCGGAACGTTATGCTTGCTCCATAATGGAAATGTATGAGAAAACGCCGGATATAGACGGCGTGTTCATCAGCTGTACCAATTCAAGAACCATAGAACTTATCGATGTAATGGAAAAGAAGCTGGGAATTCCTGTTTTCTCCAGCAATCAAGTTTCCCTTTTTTCGGCTCTTAAGCTGATAGGATATAAAGGTTCCGTGAAAGGTTATGGTTCTTTGTTCGACATGCTGTAGATTTGATACATTGCAAGCTTGCAAGTTGTAATAAAAAAATAATAGACAAAACAGATTTGATATGTTAATATAAATTGTTAGAAATTTTACCTTTCGCTTTGTTATACGACGCTCCGACGGTTTACAAGGCGATGGGCGTATAGAAAAAGGAGACAAAACAGATGATTACAAAAGAAATCAAACAGCAGATAATCAAAGATTATCAGTTAAAAGAAGGAGATACAGGTTCTCCGGAAGTGCAAATCGCCGTTCTGACTTACAGAATCAACGATTTGAATGAACACTTGAAAGTTCATAAGAAGGACTATCATTCAAGAAGAGGCCTTTTGAAGATGGTAGGACAGAGAAGAAATCTGCTTGCGTACCTGAAGGAGAAGGATCTGGAAAGATACAGAACTCTTATAACTCGTTTAGGACTGAGAAAGTAGAATTATTTACTTAGGAAATTTAAGCGGGGAAAACATATCCCCGCTTTAATTTTTAACTTTTTAATTTTGTAAAACAAAGCCAAAAAAAGAATTAGAGTGAATCAGAAAGAAGAGAGGAAAATTAACAGGAGGTAGTTGTTAATTATGGCAAGATTTGAAGATTACAGAGTATTTAAGACGGCGGTGGGAGGAAGACTTCTGCAGCTTGAAATCGGTAAGGTGTGCGAGCAAGCCAATGGACAAGTTATGGTTAAATACGGAGATACCGTTGTAAACGTAACGGCTTGCGCTTCAAAAGAACCGAAGCCGGACATCGACTTTTTCCCGCTTTCGGTGGATTATGAAGAAAGAATGTATGCCGCCGGCAAGATACCGGGAGGCTTTATCAAGAGAGAAGGAAGACCAAGCGAACACGCTATATTGTCGTCAAGACTGATAGACAGACCTATACGTCCGCTGTTCCCGAAGGGATATTATAACGACGTAGTGGTAGTAGCCACAGTAATGTCTGTGGATTTAGACTGTTCACCTGAAATTTGCGGTATGATAGGATCTTCTGTAGCGCTGGCCACCTCAGATATACCATGGGACGGCCCTACAGGCTCAGTTAAAGTGGGAAGAGTAGACGGACAGCTTATCATAAATCCGACGCTGGAGCAGAGAGAGGCTTCTGATATGGATATTACAGTATCAGGAACCAAGGACGCTATCATGATGGTAGAAGCAGGAGCTAACGAAGTCCCTGAGATGGAAATGTTAGACGCTATCCTCTTTGCCCACGAAGAAATAAAGAAGATAGTAGCTTTCATAGAAGAGATTGTAAAAGAGGTAGGAAAGCCAAAGCAGGACGTAGTTTTGTACAAGCCTCTTGAAGAAATAGATCAGGCTGTAAGGGAGTATGCTGCTCCTAAGATGAGAGAAGCCATACAGACTCCTGACAAACTTGAGAGACTGGAAAACATGGATGCTGTTGAACTGGAGACTAAAGAGCATTTCGCAGAAATATATCCTGAAGGCAGCAAAGACATAGATACGGTTCTTTACAATATTACAAAAGAGACTGTCAGAGCTATGATAATGGACGAAGGCATCAGACCTGACAATAGAAAGCTGGATGAAATCAGACCTATCTGGTGTGAGACCGGCATTTTGCCTAGAACTCACGGAACGGGACTTTTCAAGAGAGGTCAGACTCAAGTTCTGTCGGTATGTACTCTGGCTCCTGCCAGCGAAGCACAGGTTATAGACGGTATTACAGAGCAGACTTCAAAGAGATATATGCACCACTATAATTTCCCTGGATTTTCTGTAGGAGAAGCAAAAACTGCCAGAAGTCCGGGAAGAAGAGAAATCGGACACGGCGCTTTGGCTGAAAGAGCTTTGGTCCCTGTACTTCCAAGCGTAGAAGAATTCCCTTATGCTATCAGAGTAGTGTCAGAAGTCCTTTCCTCCAACGGCTCAACTTCCATGGGCTCCACCTGCGGTTCATGCCTGGCTCTGATGGATGCAGGCGTGCCTATAACCAGGCCGGTAGCAGGAATCGCTATGGGACTTATAGAAAGAGTAAAAGAAGACGGAACTTCGGAATTTGCTATTCTTTCCGATATCCAGGGCATGGAAGACTTCCTGGGCGACATGGACTTTAAGGTTACGGGAACAGAAGTCGGCGTAACCGCTATACAGATGGATATAAAGGTACACGGTCTGTCCAGAGAAATACTCGAAAAAGCTTTAAATCAAGCTAAAGAGGGCAGAATGTGCATCATGAGCAAAATGATGGAAGAAATACAGGAGCCGCGTCCGGAACTGTCCAAGTATGCTCCGCGTGCTCTTACTATGAATATCGATCCTGACAAGGTAAGGATAGTCATCGGACCGGGAGGCAAGACTATCAATAAGATCATTGAAGATACAGGAGTTAAGATTGATATTTCAGAAGACGTTCCAGGTCTTGTAAGCATCTACAGTGTGGACCAGGCCAGCGCAGACGCTGCAAAACGTGAAATCGAATTGCTCACTAAGGAAGTGGAAGTCGGAGAAGTATATGAAGGTGTTGTTACCAGGATTATGAGCTTTGGCGCGTTTATCGAAATACTTCCGGGCAAGGAAGGCCTGCTGCACATTTCCAAGATGGCCAAAGGCAGAGTTGAGAAAGTCGAAGACGTCATGAACGTGGGAGATAAGGTTGAAGTCAAGGTATATGAGATTGACAGCCAAAACAGAATCAATCTGCTGAGAACCAGCTATCCGGACGAAAAATAGTGATTGAGAATTCCTCTTATGGTTATTTTGATTTGACCATAGGAGGATTTTTTATGCGAGAAACGGCTTGCCGTGTGGCTGAGACTTGCAAGCGCTGATAACGTATTGACTAATTTATGGATCTTATGATCTGCTGAGTTTATCGACCACGCATATACAGCCTCGCATATACGGGTAAGGGGTATATAAAACCGTTTTTGCCGAAAATGTTGTACGAAAAACGGTTTTAAAGAAATTTAGACAACATTCAAAATGTCCTTACTACTTTTGTTAACAAATTAGCAAAACGCATTGACATACATGGAAACCAATACTATAGTTAAATTGTAAAAGGGAGTCTTAAGCAATTTGAAATATAAAAGGAAAGTAAAATGAAAACAAAAACAAGCAAGATCCTTCTTATGCTGCTGATAGCGTCTCTCATTGTAAATTTGGTGCAGTTTTATTTCAGCAGCACACGAGCAGAAGAACAAAATCCGGAGAATATAGTTCTGCATGGAACGTATGTGGATGAAGACACATCGAGAATTCTTCTGCTGGAATCAGATGTAGGGAGTAGGGCTTTAGAAAAATTTACTTTTGAATCCTATGGCTTGGATGGTGTAACCGTGCAAGACAGCGGCCGATCCGACAAGGCAGCGGAAGAAGCCTACAAGCTGTCCGGGGACAAGGGCCAGTACTATGTAATCTGGAAGAGCAATGATACGATAGGATTGCTGGATACCGCTCAGAACACATACTCGACTTTTGAGAAAAAGGACGATGTGCTCATATACGGCGCCATACCTGAAGGAGTGCAGATTCAATAAAAATATTTTAGAAAAATATGCAAACTATGATTAAGCCTCTTATAGTCACATTAAAATGGCTATAGGAGGCTTTTTGCCTACAATATCACATCATTATCCGTATAGATAGGCACCCAGTGCTTTTCGGCGATGAATTTGGCCACACCGTCAGCGTCTTTGTCCTTGAGCAGCTGCAGGATTTGGCGGTGCTCATCGTTGATGGTAAAAAGCACATCCATGGCATTATCTTCAACTGACTCGGTGTACGTTTTGCTGATCAGCTTATTTTTGGCAGTTTCGATAAAGCCTATGAGAGCTTTATTGCCGCATTTATATATGTATGCCTGGTGAAAAGCCATCTGCTGTTTGTGGTACATTTCAAAGTTCTTCGCTTTTATAGCAAGGTCTATGGAATCGATGTAGAATGACATGTCGGCGTAGTCGTGTTTAGTCAGCTTGTCGCAGGCCAGTCTGGCGGCCGCAGCGTCAAGAGCGCCTATGACGGTGTACAGCTCCTTGATCTCCTTGGGAGTGATAGCCTTGATAGTGAAGCCTTTCCTGGATTTGTTCTGTATTACACCTTCAGCGGCAAGCTGTATAAGAGCTTCTCTTACGGGGGTACGACTTATGTCCAGCTCGGTACAAATGTCGTTTTCACTTATTCTTTCGCCCGGCAGAAGCTTGCCTTCTCTTATGGCTTCTGCAATATAGTCGTATACATGGTCTTTTAATGTTTTGAATTTTTCCATAATCGTGTATTCCTTTTTACATAATAAAATAATATATATTAATTCAATACAAAAAGTCAATACGTCAAACAATGTTATAAAAACACGCTTATCAGGCAATAACTAATATTGTTTATGAATTTAGTTGCCGGACTTTAGGAGGTATTGACCGATATGAATGAAAACAGAACTGAAAGTTCTCATGGACAACTGAGCTTTTGGGCTTTAGCCGCAGTAATAACAGGCTCCACTATAGGAAGCGGTATTTTTACCATAACTGCAGATATGGCTTCAGGAGGAGCGCACACAGGTGCAGTCTTGATAGGATGGCTGATATGCGGAGTGGGAATGATGGGGCTCATGATGTCATATTTTGGCCTTAACAGAGTCAGACCTGATTTGACCAACGGTGTGTACAGCTATGCCAGAGAAGGATTCGGAGAATTTATAGGATTTAACTCGGCATGGGGATATTGGCTCAGCGCTCTTTTGAGCAACGTATCATATATGACACTTTTATTTGGCGCCATAGGATATTTTTTTCCTGTGTTTGGAAGCGGAAATAATATCATATCCATAATATGCGCTTCAATAGTAGTATGGCTGCTGAACTGGCTGGTCCTTCAAGGCGTCAAAGAAGCGGCCGTCATATCTATCATCACCACCATCGCCAAATTGGTTCCTATTTTGGTGTTTATTGTGGCGGTTATTTTCGTTAAGGCTTTTGACCCTGACATATTTTTTGACAATTTTTGGGGAGATGGAAGTATGTCTCTCGGGGCGCAGATAAAAGAAACCACATCAGCTACAGTGTGGTCATTTATCGGCATAGAAGGAGCCGTAGTTCTCTCCGGCAGAGCAAAGAGAGCGGAGGATGTTGGAAAAGCCTCTATAACTGCTTTTTTGGGAATTTTGGCCATATACGTTATTGTGGCAGTGCTCAGCCTTGGAGTTATGCCTATAAGTCAGCTGGCGTCACTGGAAAATCCTCAGATGGCCGGTATCCTTGAGTATGCGGCAGGCCCATGGGGCGCTGCGGTGGTCAACGTAGGAGTTATATTATCTCTTGCGGGAGCGCTGCTGGGATGGACCATAATAGCAGCCGACTGCCCTTATTCGGCGGCTAAACAAGGGGTGTTCATGAAAGCCTTTGCCAAGTCAAACAAACACAGCTCGCCGTCATTTTCCCTGTATCTGACCAACGGTATCATACAGCTGTTTATCATAATCGGATATTTCAGCGCTTCGACTTATCAGGCATTTTATACTTTGAGCACAGCAATGATAATGATTCCGTATCTGTTCAGTGCGGCATATTATCTGAAAGTTACATTGAGAGGAACAGGCTTTGAGGACGGAAACGGAGGTTCTTTGACAGCGGCCAGAATCTTCGCCTTGATAGGAACCATTTACGGAATTTGGATGCTGTATTCGGGAGGACTGGACTATGTTCTTATTACAACCGTGTTGTACGCTCCCGGGCTTATAATTTATTATCTTGGCAAAAGAGAGAGGGGAGAGAAGATTTTCAATCATTCTTGGGAAGCAGTTATTGCCGTGTTAATCGTAATAGCGGCCGTTGTATCCATATATCTTATAAGCACCCATGTACTCAATCCTTTTTAAATATGCAGCAGATGAGGTACAGCGCTGCATTTACGACTACTACAGTAGCGCCGACAGGGGTGGAGAACAGTATGGACAGGCTTATGCCTATTACGGATGCAGCTACTGCTATGACGGCAGAGGCCATGATGACTTTTTTGAAGCTGGAAAACAGACGCATGGCTGTCAATGATGGAAAAACTATCAGGGCGGATGTAAGAAGGGCTCCTACTAAGTTCATGGCCAGTACTATTATTATAGCTGTGATTACAGCTATAAGCAGATTGTACAGTTCTGAGTTTATGCCTGTAGCTTTTGCAAAGGTTTCGTCAAAAGTAACTGCGAATATTCTGTTATACATGAATACGAATATGAGAATTACGATGACAGACATGATCACGCAGAGGATTATGTCTGTTTGACTTAAAGTGAGTATAGACGTGGAGCCGAACAAAGTGCTGCAAACGTCTCCGGAAATATTGGCTGACGTGGAGAACATGTTGAGAAGAAGATATCCTACAGCCATGGCTCCGGCTGACAGCATTGCTAATGCAGCGTCGCCTTTTACGCCCGAACCGCTGCGGCTTTTTTTCAGCAACAGTATGGCACATACGATGGTGACAGGCATTACCAAAGTCATTTCGTTGGAAAGGCTCATAACGGCGGCGATAGCCATAGCGCCAAAGGCTACATGAGAGAGACCGTCGCCTATGAAAGAAAATCGCTTCAGCACCAGGATAACGCCAAGAAGAGATGAGCACAAAGCGATGAGAATTCCTGCTATAAAAGCGTATCTTACAAAGGGGAAGGAAAGATATTCAATTAGCTGCTGAAATATATTATTCATTGAAACTTATTTCCTTTCCTATATTTAAAGTCTTGTTGGCATAGAGCTGCGCGGCGTTCAAATCATGGGTTATCATTACTATCGTCATGCCATCACGGTTGAGAGCTTTGATACAATCATACAGTTCTTCAGTGGCAGAGGGGTCCAGGGACGCTACAGGCTCATCCAGAAGGAGCATTTTAGATGCAGCGCACAAAGCACGGGCCAAAAGAACCCTTTGCTTTTGACCTCCCGACAGATCTCTGTAGCACTTGGAAGACAGGTGTTCTATTCCAAGCTTTTTCATATTGCTTTCGGCAATTTTTTTCTGTTCTTTTGTGTAAAAGGGACTCCTGCTTGATTTGTTTAGACAGCCTGACATTACGATTTCACGCACCGATGCAGGGAAATCCTTTTGCAGCTCGGTCTGCTGAGGCATATATCCTATTTCCCGGGAAATCAATCCATTTTCAAAGATTATTTCCCCGGCAATGGGAGGTGTCAAACCCAGTATAGTTTTCATAAGCGTAGTCTTTCCTGAGCCGTTTTCTCCCAAAATGCACATGTAGTCGCCTTCATCTATATGAAAATTAATATTTTCAGCTACGAGGCCGTCGTGATATCCGATATTAAGATTTTTACACGTAAGCTGACGCATAGAATTGTAATCTCCTTTGGTGCTTGATTATTCCAATGCCTGCTGAATAACGTTTAAGTTAGCTTCCATAACGCCAAGATAGGTGATGCCATCTTTGACATCATCATCGCTGACTGATTGCAGCGAGTTCATTTCGTATATTTTTACATCGTCTCTGCCGGCTGTATTTATTATGGAGCGGGCGATGGAGTCACTGCTGTGTTCGGTTATGATGAGAGCGTGAATATCCAGCCGGTTCAGTTTTTCTGCCAGGGAAATTATCGTGTCAAAGCTGGCTTCCGTTTCAGCGGAGCATCCGGGAAATGCCGCATAATATGAAAGACCATAGTCTTCGATAAGATAATGGAAGGGAAAACGGTCTGCAAATATCAGGGTATTGTTTTCGCAGCTGTTTATTACATCTTGATAGGATTGATCAAGGGTATAGAGCTTTTCTGCATATTGCCGGCCGTTGGACTTGTATGTTTCTTCGTGGGACGGGTCCGCTTGCGATATTATCTGGACCAGCTCCTGGCAGAACTGGGCGGCGTTCTTTGGAGAAAGCCATACGTGTTCATCCAGCTGACAGACCTCGCCGTCATGACTGTGATCATGTCCTTCCTCATCGGTGGCTTCGATGAGACTGTACACTTGTCCCTTAAAATCACTTTCGTCGTCGGTCAGTTTGGAAAGCCACTCTTCCGAAAGACCTCCTGTATAGATGAGAATATCACATTGGGTGATAGCGGCTATATCTTTGGCTGAAGGCTGGTAGCTGTGCATATCTGCGCCGTTATTGTTTAAACGTATGACCTGCCAGTTTTCGGATTCATCGCCGAGTATATTGTTTACCCAATCATATGCTGCGAAACTTGTACATACTATAGATGGTTTATCATCTTTTAAAGTGCTCTGATTTTGACTGCGGGAATCATCTTTTCCGACTGAACAGGATACGCAGAGAGACAGAGAAAAAATTAAGAGTAAACTTATTAAAATGTATATTATCTTTTTACTCTTCACCTTGTTCCTCCTCGCGCGCAATCTCTGCATTGCCCGTATATTATGGTCTTTTCAGCATCTACGGAAAATCCGTCAGACGATGTGAAAATCTCTTTAAGCTTGTCCGTAAGCTGGTCGCTGGCATGAAATATTTTTCCGCAAACAGTGCATTTAAAGTGTATGTGACACTGGCACCGAGTTCCGTCCAAAATTTGATACGTTGTCTTTCGTCCGTTCGTATTGTTAAACTGCCTGATATGGTTTTCAGCTATAAGCTTGGGTATGAGCCTGTACAGCGTGCTTTTTCCGGGCGGAAAGATGCATTTGGGGTCTTTTTCCATCTCCGTTAAAATTTCGTCTATGGTAAAAGAACGGTGGCTATGTCTCCTGAGAAAATTCAACAATTCTTTTTTTTGTTCCGTTTGATAGGTGGCCATGATTCCCTCACATATAGTTGAGTATTCGCTCAAATATGAGAAAAATTCTCATATTCACGAATATAATTATATATGGTTTTTAAGAAAAGTCAATATAACATTCTGGGGCCGTATATAACTTGGCGGCATACGTGCAGAGCGTTGCTGTCGTTTACACATAAATCCCATCTTATGAGAGATAGTTGCCCGGACACAAGTTCCATGCAGGTTATTCCGTTAGGGTGTACACAGGAACCCGTGTTAAAATATCCAACCGTTCCTTCCGGTGGAAGTACAGGTCTGTGGGTGTGACCAGCCAAGAGATTTTTACCGTTATTTTCGGACCAATTGGTGAGCCTTTTTTCTACTCTTTTTCCTTTCTTATAGTTCCGCGCGGCGCTGGTGGGATCCTTAAAGCCTGACAGCTCCAACGGCTTCCAGAGATAGCGGACCATCCAGCGGGCCAGTAGCCAGAGCCGGTCGTTAAATATGTCCGCCTGGTGGCCGTGCAGAACATACAAGTCTTGAGTTTGGTGGGGCATTTTGATTATGATTGACTGATAATAGGAGGGAGAAAACCCGGTGTTTTTCGAGGAAAAATTCTTTTTTGATTTTACTTTATCGTGGTTTCCCCAAATCATATACAAACGTCCGCTATGAAAGAATTTATCCAGCTGAGAAAAAACATCGGAATGAATCTCTTTTATCAGTTCAAAGCTGCGGTTTTCCCATAGCTCGTCTCCGTCACCCACTTCTACATAGGTGAAATCATGCTGCCAATAATAATTTAGGGCGGCCTGATATAAAATTTTATTGTTTAAAAAACTGTCGTTCCATGTGCCGCACCCTCTGTGACAATCGCTGAAAAAGACTATTTTTACGTGGTCAGAGGCCTTAATCAGTTTAGCGTTTTTAAAGGCTTTATCAATGCGGTTTTCGTAATAGCCCATTCAACCAGTCCTCCTCCTTTTGAGAAAACCTATCTTCATGATATGCATCTGCAAAGAATATTGTGACTATTGTAGCCGGTCACAGAATAACGTAATTAATTTGAATTTGAAACCTCAAATTATGTAGGTGGTTATACCGGCCCATAGGGATTTAATAAAGTCCTCCGAAACCGTTGAAAATAAAGGATTTTTCGCAATCTGCTCACCTTATCCCTTTATACGATTTCGCACCGTTTTACCCTTACTCCGGCACATGATAAGGGCAAAAGCAAGGGCAGGAAAATTTCATAACAAGATATAAAAGAGTGTGGCAATCGGGAAACTGTGATGTATGTGCGAATATATGATTTTGGAGGATTATACAATGGAACAGTATATCTATAACGAGCAAAACGGTCTTTGGTATGAGTTGCGGGGCGATTATTATACTCCCTGCTTGGAATTACCGGCTGAAAAAGAAGACTGGTCTATCAGTGTATGGGGGCAGCGGCACTTGCGGTATATCCGTGAGCACAAAAAGACTCTTTATACCAGCCTTTTGACAAGCGGCAAGCTGCAATCCTATTTTGCCGATGTTGAGGAACAGGCACAGGAACTGTTTGACCGGCTTATGGAGCAGCGAGCGAAGCGTGAGGGCATTACCGAAACGCTGAAATCCGACAATCAGATGGAATGGGTGAAGAGAATGAACGCCCTGCGGACGGCGGTTACGGAAACCGTCAATGCAGAGGTGATCTTCGTATGAGGAAGAAGAAATACCACCCTTATTGGTAATACGGGATTTTCGTGTATATATGGCAACCTGCCTTGTGTCCTCATTAAAGGGGATTTTTGTTCGTTTTTTCATATTATTTTCTCCTTTCTTCGGATAGCAAAAAGCCGCCGGATTAACCGACGGCTCTGCTACCGATATTCGTGAGGTGTTTCGCTCCCTCACTTATTAGAATGTAGAAAGTTATTAAAATCAAATGGAATAACACAACAAAGCAAAAACAAAAAGCACAACAATCTGCAACCATTGAATTTACGGAGTTTTTATGATATAATAAAATAAATCCATGATTAAAACAACGGTCAAATTTAAAAATATTTTTTGAGATTTTATATTTCAAAGGGACTTTTATGGGACAGTTGTTATGTTAGAATGGTAAAGGAGGAATAGGCTATGGATATATCTAACCGCTTTTTAACGGCTGATTATCGTGATGGCAGGGTGCGAATCGGCGGCAAATCCTATCCCGCAGGGATATATTCCAATCATCTGCTGAATCAGTATTATAAAAACGATACTGCCGCATGTATTAGTGTATATAAGCAGCACGGGTGGAATGTTGCCGAGCAGTTAGAACACGGCTATCTGAAAACAAAGGATTATATTTTAACAGGGGAAGAAATATTGCATATCCTTGATACACTTCCAAAGCTAAAGCCTTTTGATACATTGGATATTGAAGCAGAACGCAAGCGGGTATCCGACCTCTTTGCTGAAAGTGTTGCAGGAAGTATTATAGATTTCTTTTCTGTCCGAGCGGCAATAGCCCAGCGTGATGAAGGACAAGTTGCACTCAATATTTTTCCTTCTGATTATGAAAGCAAGAAATATAAAATCATAAGCACAACAATATCCGAAGTGCAAAGTACACTTTCTTTCTATAACCGCATTTCAACCGATATGCAAAAAACCTTTGCCGAGCTTACCGCTTTTGTCAGCCGAGCAGATGAAACGAGCCGTCTTGACGAAGCCCACCTATTACCTATAGCGTTAGAAATATTCGGAGAAACACCCTCCCCGTTAAATGTTCAATATGTACCCTATAAAAAGAATGCCAAAAGCCAAGTAGCAACGGTTGCCCGCAGGTTATATTTTGACAGCTATTATAGCTTTGTGCTGACCGATTTTTTTGAGGGATTGCACTATGGGCATTATCCGAGAAAGTGCGATATTTGCGGTAAATATTTTCTTATGACTTCTGCTCGCCGCCAAAGATATTGCACCGGAACTGCACCTTATGAGATTCGGGGCAAAAAGCTTAGCTGCCGCACCTATGCTGCAAGCATTAACCGCAAAGAGCTTGCCGCCGCTGATCCTATTGTTGATATTTATACTCGCCGTTGTAATGCCATACGAAGTGAAAAATCAAGAGGTATGATTACCGAAGAATTTGCGGCAAAGGCATTAGAGATTGCAAAGGAATACAAGCTCATAGCACAGGATGATGACGAGTATGCAAAAAAGCAATATTCCCGAAATATGAAAAGGGATAACCTTTATACCGAAACAGACAAGCGGTTAAAGTAAACCCATAACACGCACAAAGGAGGTGGCTGCCGTGAAAGAATGGGAAAAAGAATTACAGATATATACACTTAATCCGGCACCGCCGAAAAAGCGTGATTTGCAGGAATATATTGTTTTATATCTTACCGAGAATAACGAAACCTATTTTTCTTGGTTTCTGCATTACTACGAGCGTATCGTTAATGACAAGGCAATCAGCATTGTGCAGGACTACGCTATGTATGGGCATTTTCTTGATATTAAGCAGGCATATATTACAGGAATGTATAAGGCACTAATGGAATATGACTTATCTCGAAATGTTCCCTTTGTATTCTTTAAGGAATACGCCGCAATGCGTGAGGTACACGATTATATCCGCACTATGCGGAGACTGACTGTGCAAAGCGGTGATGATACTTGCGGCTGAGAAAGGTAATGCGGCTTTACCGTGAATATGGGCATAGGATAGACGATGCCACTATTCAAAGAATTTCCGCCGAGCTTCAGGAAAAACCTGAACTGATAAAAGAGCTTATCGCCGCAGGAATACGTAACACACAGTTTATTGATTTCTACCGCCAATATGCTGATGAGGACAGCGAAGAAAGCAGAGAGGAAATCGCCGCAGACGGCACTTCGGAAACAGAAAAGCTATTTTTTAAGATGGAACGAGCCGAAAAGGTTATGGAAGCCTTTGAAAGTCTTAATTACCGTGAACGGCGAATGGTATCTGCCCATCTCGGCTTTTGTATGGAGTGCTACGCTACCCATTATTACGATAAAGACGATTTAGATGAAGATGGTAACCCGAAAAGAAAACCCGTTCCGAAAGAAGCCTTTATTGATATTGCTTTAGATCACGGACTTGCTTCTCCTGATACTGCTGATAAGACTTACCGCCGTGCACTCGCAAAAATGAAAGAAAAGCTAAAGGATTTATAGTTGATTGACAATAGAAAATTGTGCAGATGCTGTCTTTATGTCAAAAATCGATACATTCGACTTATATGGGTTCGATTTTTTACAATGAAACCGACAAATTATCAAATCGTACTTTTCGGGTAAACTATAAATACTCGGAGGTAAGGAAGAATGAAAGAACAAACAATAACAAGAGAAACAGTGAGTCAATTTGAAAATCATTTGAGAATGGAGGAAAAGGCACAAAACACCATAGAAAAGTATATCCGTGATATAACCGCTTTTGCAGAATATCTTTGCGGTAAAGCCATAAGCAAAGAACTTGCTATTGCTTATAAACAACATTTGCAGGATAGCGGTTATGCTGTGCGTAGCATAAATTCTATAATCGCATCTATAAACGCCCTGTTTGGATTTGTGGGATTGTACGATTGTCGGTTAAAATCCTTAAAGATACAAAAACAGATTTACTGCCCCGAAGAAAAAGAACTGACAAAGACGGAATATGTGAGACTGATAAACGCCGCCAAGTATAAAAAGAACGAACGCCTATCCCTGCTGATCCAGACAATCTGCGGAACAGGCATCCGTGTGAGCGAACTGCAATATATCACTGTTGAAGCGGTAAAAAGCGGAGAAGCGGTTGTTTCTCTTAAAGGAAAAACACGAACGGTATTTATTGTCCGTGAACTGCGGCGGAAACTGCTCCGCTATGCAGCGGAGCAAGAGATAAAGTCAGGTTTAATTTTTATTACCCGTACAGGCAAGCCATTAAGTCGCACGAATATCTGGCGGGAAATGAAAAGCCTTTGCGAGCAGGCAGGCGTGAATCCGCAGAAAGTGTTTCCACATAATTTACGCCATTTGTTTGCCCGCACTTTTTACGGTATTGAAAAGGATATTGCAAAACTCGCTGACATCCTCGGTCACAGCAGTATCAACAACACCCGCATTTATATTATTGCTACCGGCAACGAACACCGGAAGCGTATGGAAAATATGCGGCTGATCGTATAGAAAAACCGCCACAGCAATGGCGGTAATGACATAATCCACATTATGTTGTGTAACAGTCAGGAAATAAAAATTTGTGAAATTTAGGAGGAGTAAGAATGTGTGTCACTAAAAAGCGCATATTAAGTCTGCTGTTGACTTTGTGCATGGTAATCGGGTTAATGCCTTCCACGATATTTGCAAGTGGATCAGCTAAAGAAACTGCGGTTGAGGTGCCGTCAGAAGCTTTGGTGATCGAAAGCGGAACATATTACGGAATTTCAAGAACTTGGTTTGAGGAGAACAATCCGGGTAAAGAGACGATGTCTTTGTCACTCAAAATGCCAAACAGCGTCACCACTATTTGCAAAGATGGACTCAGAGACAGCTGGTCAAGTGAAAAACAACAAAAAGGTTGTATTACGAATTACAATTATGATGGTGACAAAACGTATACAGATAAATACAAGATCATAAACATTGATTTTTCAAGCGCTGAAAATCTTACAACCATAGGTGAACAGGCGGCTATGGGAATTCCTTTAGAGGGCGTATTGGATTTATCCAATACAAAGGTTGAAACAATAGGAAAGAATGCGTTTAAAGAATGCACGGGGATTACCGGCGTCATTCTTCCGTCAACCTTGAAGAATATAGGAAGCACAAGCAACGGAAGTGTTTTTTTTGGCTGTTCAAATATGCAGTTTGTACGCACAGCGGGAGGAAACCCGGAGATAGCATTTGAACTTCCTGAAAATTTAGAGGTTTTAGGCAGGCAAAGTTTCTACAAGTGTACAGGATTGCCGGAAAACACAACCGTTATTATCCCGGCTTCGGTGACTCATGTAGGAAGCGAGGTGTTCAACTATACCCCATCCATTACGACTATTACCGTAAAAACAGATGACGCAAGTAATTATGATGGCAAAGCGTTTTCCGACAGCACCAATAAATATGGAGTTGGAAACCGTTTGACCGTTTTCAATAATTCTGCTGCTAAAAACACATTTACACCGAGTGGATTTACCTCGTATAAAAATTCGCTGACTTATGAATTCACCCTTCATTACGGCGACGGCGAAAATGCTGTAACAGAACCAAAGCTTTATGCACAGTCAGTCAATGTTTGCAAAAATGCTGACGGATCATGGGCAGTAAACGATGCGTATGAGATTCCGAAAGCCCCCTCCGAAAATGCACCTGTTGGCTATGACTGCGGCTGGGCATATAACGGCAAAATTCTGACTGCCAAAACTGTTTTGAAACCAAAGGGCGATGATCTGTATTTGGACACAGATTTTGTTTTGCAGAATCCGACCATTGAATTTATTGTAGACGGAACTGTAATTGAAACTGAAAATACATATCCGAAGCTCACTCTTTCTAACAACAAAGAACATTTGATTGGCGTACAGGTTTCCCACCCACTTCAAACTGTTGATGATGCGGATGTAGAAGTGAAATTTGAATATAAGTGGACTGATGTATGGAAAGGCGGATCCGAAGGCCCCCGTATGGATGAAGATGGATTTGGCGCAGATAGCTGGGGAAAGCCGCTGGGTACAAACACTATTACAATTAACGGGCCGACTCACGAAAGAACAAACGAAAGAGAATATTCCGGCGAAGATTACGGATCGGGATATTATCTGTTGGAGGTCTACGGCTATAGCCACCCTGTTTCCGGCGGTTCATGGACGCTCTTTTATAAATCTGCCAACACAGGAATTGGCGTAGCGGATCCAGATCGTACAGTAAATATAGCGTATATGTTTGATGTTATTACATCTGCTCCGGCAGAAATTCCTGTGGTTTCTATTGAGGATATTTCTGTTGAATATGGATATGAAAAGGCAGGATTTACCGCTGCTGTTAGCGAGCTGGAAGGATATATTTATACCTATCAGTGGTATGAAGCTGATAGTGAAGGACAGTCAAAAGACGGACGAAAAATCGAAGGTGCAATAGATAAAAATTATTCTATTCCAAACGGAAAAGATGCGGGAAATTATTATTACTATCTTGAGATCACTGCGAAAAAGACGGATAACGGAGATACTGTTACTACCACAATACCTGTTAAGATGACCGTTACTCCTAAAATTATAACGGTAATACCAAACGAAGGCCAAAAGAAATATTTTGGTCAGCAGGATCCGATTTTCCAATATACTCTTTCTGAAGATTGCAATTTAGAAATAAGCGGAGCATTGGAAAGAGAAACGGGCGAAGAAATCGGAACCTATGCTTTTACAATGGGAACCATAGCTACTGACAATCCGAATTACGAGTTGAAGTTTACAGAAGAGAACTTTACTTTTGCCATTCAGGAATATAAGGCGGAAGCAATCTTCTCACCGGAACAGCCTGATGGAGATGACGGCTGGTATTCCTCAAGCGTAACCGTTACTCCTCCGGACGGTCATTCGATTAGTATTGACGGCGGAAAGACATGGAGTACAGAGCCGATTATTTTGGACGAATATGACGGTGATTTTGAATACCTGTTACGCTCCGATAAAGAAGATGCTACAAAGGGAGCTGTTGCCCGTAATACAAAGCCTCTGAAGATTGATACCACAGTTCCGCTCATTGGTGGAATCGAAGACGGGAAGACATATTGCGCAGAGGTAACTTTTACTGTTTCCGATGATAATTTTGCCTATGTAACGGTAAATGATATGAAAACAGCAGACTACACCCTATATGCAGACGGTTCAACATATGTTATTATAGCTTTTGACTTGGCAGGAAATCAAAGTCTGAGCTACACAGTAACAGTCAACAACGGACACACATTTACAAACTATATTTCCGACAAAAATGCTGACTGTACAGAAAACGGAACCGAAACGGCAATTTGTGATTTCTGTGACGCAACGAATACACGGCAGGATGAAGACAGTGCATTCGGTCACAATTACGGCGAACCTGAATTTATTTGGAGTGATGACGGAAAAACCTGCGCAGTAACCTTCATCTGTAAAAATAATAATACCCATGTTGCAAGAGTCGATGCAACTGTTACTTCTGAGATTAAAATTCCTGCAAATTGCACAGAAATGGGAAGCACAATATACAATGCCACGGTAGAGTTCAATGGTAAGGTATATACTGATAGCAAGGTCATCATCGACATTCCTGCACTCGGTCACAACTACGGTGACGAATACTGGTTGGATGAAAATCATCACTGGAAAGAATGCGTCTGCGGTTACATTACTGACAGGGCGGAGCATACTTTTGGTGATTGGAATGTAACAAAGGATGCGACAGCAACTGAAAAGGGCGTAAAAGAGCATATCTGTTCTGTATGCGGCTATAAGGAAACAGCCGAAGTCCCTGCAATCGGTGTTCCTGAAGAGCCATCTACTCCGGAAAGTCCTGATAATTCGGGCGATACGAATGCCCCTCAAACTGGCGATAGCAGCAATATTGCACTATGGATTGCTTTCATGTTTGTTTCCGGCACTTTGCTTGTTATTGCAGGAGTTTATAAAAAGAAAAAGCGTGTGAGATAACCAATATAAATAGTAATGCGGCAGCGATATTTTCGCTGTCGCATCTTACATAAAGCGTAGTCTCAAAAATGCAGATCAGAATTCCCTTGTCCATTGTTCTTATGTTCTGTGAATCAATTCATAAGATACAATTTCATTAGCACGATTACGAATATTATTCATTTTTTGTATCCAAAGCAATTGATTTTCAGCTTTAAGTTGTTCGGTAACACCCTCACGATCTGCCATTTCTTTTACCAACTGAGAAAACATATCCTCTGCCTGTTCGTCAATGTCGGCAAGATAGCTGTTCAGCTTGCCGCTGGTCAACAAATTCATATACAAAACTTTATGGTGCTGTTTTAGATGCCGAGCGTGCCGCTGTCCCCATATGCCGATAGGTAGATTTCTTTTTTCGGCTGGCAGAGTAAGGCAGGGAATAAGATAATCCCCTTGCCGTACATAAGTGCCGCCCATTTGCTCAAATAATGATTTTTCCATAACGCACACTCCTTATATAATTTTGAATTTCTTGGTCTTTGCATTGCAGATTTTAATGATAAGCTCATCAACTGCATCAGTATATCTGCTTTCCGCAATTAAGCGGTTTCGCATTTCATTGAGGGCGTTTATCATTGTGCCTTGCTCGTATCTGTCAAATGCTATGTAATACTTCTTTTCTTTCATTGCATTGTCCTCCTTACAGCTACATTGTAGCAAAAGGCGGTTTTCTTTACGAATGTGCGGATAAAAAATCCGAGAAAAACTTGCAACAGTTCTTCTCGGATTTCCTTATAATGTAATATTTGCTTTTTGAAGTAGTGGTAAGATGTTTTTATATTCCTGCCTGCGTGGTGTTCTGCTTGCATTTTCCCAAGCGGAATATGAGTTGGGTGCAACACCGATCATTGCGGCTATCTCACTTTGATTTACGGGGCATATAAGCCCCGCCGATCATGCATAGCATGAGCGGCAAATAAACCACCCGCTATGCGGCAATGTCATTAAGTTAAGGAATATAGAAAAATCCCAGATTGAAAAATATGGGATTTTTTCGAAAAAAAGTGTTGACAATAGCCATGATTTGTGTGGCCGATTTTATCAGATTCTTCGATCCGGAAGATAAAATCGGCCCTTGTAAATGGAAATCAGTATCTGTTTACAAGGAGGAATCATATGAGCATAAAAGATATTGTCTGTAAATTCAACTATGAAATCAGTAAATTTGCAAAGCGTAAATCAGAATTTTGTAATTGTCCAGGAAGAGATTTTTCTCGTAATCGTAAACAAAATTTTGAAAGTGTCATACGCTCCATCCTTTCATTAAACGGAGGATCCCTTACCAATGAATTGTTGAAAATCCA
>CDZQ01030924.1_pt1 | contig 33169 bp, 29 predicted proteins | sample 554831 | NCBI WGS metagenome assembly CDZQ01 (sample SAMEA3182112, study PRJEB8094) | gut metagenome | biome: human; feature: gut; material: Stool; isolation source: human stools | place: Canada | collected 2013-05-06 | reverse complement strand
ATCCCTCCTATTACAATAAATTTGGACAGGAAAGCCGGGCAGCCAGTCCGGCTTTCTCTCCATCTCGTGCCTAAGCTACAATAAGGGGAGCAACTGGCTGACCAATCCCTCCTTGGGCTTTTATGTCCGTTCGAAAGACTGTCAGCCATCCTCTTGTTGCAGCGTTCGATTTGAGCAGGTTGAGCCACCGGATACCGGAGAGTTCGTGTCACCCAATAGATTGAATCGGCAACGAGAAAAGATGGATTTCCGGTTGCAGATTCTTGGTATTGGAGGAATGTGAATGAACTGTGTTGGCATCGATGTTTCCAAGGGCAAGAGCACGATTGCAGTCATGCGGCCTTTTGGAGAAGTAGTGGTTTCACCCTTTGAAGTGTGCCACACCGCCAGTGAACTGAGTGAGCTGGCAAGGCTGCTCAAAAGCCTGGACGGTGAGACCCGTGTGGTGATGGAATCCACGGGCAATTACCATGCGCCGGTGGCCTGGCTGCTCCACGGCGCGGGGCTTTATGTTTCTGTAGTCAATGCAATGCTGGTGCACGACTACGGGAACAACAGTTTAAGACGGGGCAAGACCGACAAGAAGGATGCCGTGAAGCTGGCCAACTACGGTCTTGACCACTGGCTCACACTTCCGAGATATGTCCCGGAAGAAGATGCCCGGCTCATGCTGAAGACCTGCTACCGTCAGTACCAACAGTATTCCAAAGTACAGACCATGCTGAAAAACAACTTGATCTCCCTGCTGGACACCGCTTTTCCTGATGCAAACCGCCTGTTTACCAGTCCGCCCCGCGCCGATGGCAGCGAAAAGTGGGTGGACTTTGTAGCTGCTTTCTGGCATTGCGAATGTGTCTGTGGCCTGTCTAAGAAAGCCTTTACCACCAAGTACCAGAAGTGGTGCAGAAAGCACAGCTACAATTTCAGTGAAGATAAGGCGCTGGACATTTATGTCTCCGCCTGTGGACGCTTCGGTGTCATGCCGAAAACAAAGACGGCAAAACTTTTGGTAGAACAGGCCATTTCCCAACTCCAGGCAACTTCCGCCGCATTAGCTGCTCTCAAACAGGAGATGCAGTCTCTGGCAGCTTCTCTGCCAGAATATCCTGTAGTGATGGGGATGTTTGGTGTTGGCCCCACACTCGGCCCCCAACTCATAGCTGAAATTGGAGATGTGCGCCGTTTTCATTCCAAGAAAGCGCTGGTGGCCTTTGCGGGTATTGACGCCCCGCCATACCAATCCGGCCAAATAGATGTCCGCAGCCGCAGCATTTCCAAGCGGGGATCTGCCTCCCTGCGCAGGACACTTTTTCTGGTGATGGGCGTCCTCCTGCAATGCGCTCCAATGGATGAGCCGGTCTACCAGTTCATGAACAAGAAACGCTCTGAGGGCAAGCCATACCGTGTCTACATGATGGCATCCGCCAACAAGTTCCTGCGCATCTACTACGCCTCTGTGAAAGCCTACTTGGATTCTCTGGAGCACAACTAATTTTCGTGTCATACCATCTGGTTGGCCGCCGTTTCGATTTTGAGATGCTCAGCGGCTTGATTTTGTGTTGTCTTTTTGCCGCTCCCTCAAATCTGAAATTTCTACTTGACTTTTGTTAGCAGGTCTTTCGCAAAAAAAGTGCCGTCCTTGTTTCCAAGAACGGCACTGAGGCACTGATATTTATTCTGACTTGGGACGAGTCTATCACAATATGGAAATTTTGTCAAATTAGTTGATTCCAAGAGAAGTCGCAGCTTGTTGTGACCGAGAAGATATAAAAACCTAGCCGCCGCTCGATAACCCATCAAATCAGGCAAATATCTTTTTTGTTAAGACACGCCATTTCAGTTGACAGATTCCGAATGGAATCTGTCAACTTTTTTCTTTTAAAAACAACGAAAAGCCGCAGGGCCCCCTGCGGCTTTTGGCTTGATGGCGGTGGATGAGGTACGTTTTTTACAACCGCTTTTTATGTTTTGTCCAGGTATTTCTGGTGTGCAAGCTGCGCCATCTGGCTATATTTTTGGGCCTCTTCTTCTCTTCCCTGCCTGGCCAGCAGCTTGGCCTTTACCTCATAAAGCCAGTCATTGCGGCAGTTTTCCTCGCCATAATACTCGTATTCGTAAGCGAACGCCTGTGCAAGCGCCTGCTCGGCCTCTTTTAGCTCATTCAACTCCAGGTATGCCTCCGCTGCGCTGAGATAGGCGGGCACGCAGATGCCAATTTCGTCAATGGCCTCAAACCGCCGGATGGCCTCTTCGTAACCCTCTATGGCCTCTGCCAGCCGGTTCATTTTTTTCAGAACGCCGGCCCTGTTGTAATAGGCCCAGGCAATGAGCGGGCTCTCGTCCGGGAGGGTCTTCCGCCGAAGCTGAAGGGCCTGCTGGAAATACTGGTCAGATTCTTCCAAACGCTCCTCATGATATTTGGCCCATCCCATCATGGAATAGCACAGGGAGAGCTGCCGGTCTCTCTCCGGGGAAGGGGGAACAGTTTGGATGATTTCCAGCGCGCAGGCGGCCTCTTGAGAAAGAAGGGCGTACTGCTCCATGCACCGCCGCTGGTTGGCAATGTAGTAGTGGTACCAGCTCTCCCGCACAGGGGTGGGGTGAAGGGTGATAAGCCGCTCGAAAATGGCAATGCTTTTATCCCGCAGAAAATATTCCGCGCAGGCCTCTCCAAGCCGTTCCATAAAGGGCACATTGAAGGGCACGGAGGGGTCGCACCATTTGAGATAGTAGGTTTCCGCCAGGGAGAGAAGCACCTGTTTCTCCTGATATTTGCAGTGAGTAAACCGGCTTAGCCGCTGGGTGAGGTTTTCCACATAAACCTGGCAATCCCGGGCAAACCCGGGGTATTTTTGCACCATGGTGTCCACCATCAGCGGGTGAAGGGAGATTGTGTCGGAAATGCAGTTGTATTGGATGAAGCTGCTGTCAATCAGCTGATCCAACAACATAAAGTCTTCCAGGCCAGTCAGGTCAAAGAACAGCTCGGTTTCTACCCCTTCCACCGGAAGAAGCGCCATGTTTTTCAAAATGGAAACTTCCTGCGGAGAAAGATGGCTCAAATCGAAAATTTGCCCCATAACCTCCAGCACATGGGCCATCACCAGCTGCGAACGGCGCTGGGACGCCCCGGCGGCACCGCGCAGATAATCCAGCATGGCTGTGGGGGAGAGGTGAGAGGCCTGCATTTGCTTGGCCAGCAGCTGGATGCCGTAGGTGTGAAAACCAATGCGCTGAAACACCTCCCTCAGCGCCGGTTCCTCCTGCGGCGGCAGGGGCCTTTTGTAGAATTTTTTGAACAGGGCCAGCTGGTCTTCCCAGCGGTTCAGGGGCTGTACGGCCAGCTCCTGATACCCTTCCTTTTCCCGGCTGATGCGGGAGGTGATAATCATGGAATACCGCCCCTCTAACAGCTGGGAAAGCCGGGGGTCCTGCATGTCCAGGTTATCCACCACCAGCAAGGTGTCTGAATTGCAGTGCTCTTTGAGATAGTTCAGCTTTTTCTCGTAATAGGCCTCTCTGGCCTGCGGGGTGGTCAGGTCCTGCTTTTCGCTTTCCAGGCCGCGAATCAGAAGGAACTGATCGGAAATGAGCATCTCCTGAATATCGGTGTTATAGGTCAACCACACCAGGGTGGCATATTCCCCCTGAAATTTGCGCAGATACTGCCGGGCCAGCTCGCTTTTTCCCATTCCGCCCGCGCCAAAAAGAAAAAGCTTGTTGTTCTCGCCCCGAAGCAGCCGGTGCATCTCCTGCAGCTCTTCCTCCCGGCCCACAAAGTTGGTGTTGTGAACCAGGGCGGTGCTTCGAATTTCGCCAGCCCCGGGCCCGGGGCTGCCCATCTGCGCCGGGCCGGCGCCGGCTGGCTCTTCGCTTTGAAGCCAGTAGGCAATGCGGGAAACCAGGGAAGAGATGCGCTCTTCTTCCGGGGGCTCGGAACCGTCCAGGCTGTGGATGCGCCCAAGGTAATATTTTACGTCGTCGGGCAGGTTCTCTTTGTCGGTGCGGAACGGAAGCAGGCGGATGGCCTCCTTGTGATGAAACCGGTTGAAGGCGCAGTCAATTTCGTTGAGCACATGCTCTGAATGCGTGGAGTACCGGTTCATAACCAGCAGAAAAACCTTGCACTCCTCAATGGCGCGCACAATGTCCCCCGCATATTTGGATTGCACATCCCGGGGGGCATACCAGCATTTGATTCCGCTGCTTTCCAGCGCCTGGACGATGCGCTCTACCAGTTGCACAGAAGAGTCGTGATGATAGCTGATAAATACAGAATGTTCCACAGGGCACCTCCCGCTTTGAACTGAAATCAGGCCGGACGGTCTTCCCATTGCCTTGCGGGCGCAAAGCGCCGCACCGAATGACGGGGCGATGCGTCTTTCCCAAGGCGCCGGGCAAAAACAGGGCGTTTACGAACGGCCGTTTTCCACGGAAAGAAGAATGCGGATATTTTCACGGTCTTTCTCGCGCTCTGCATCCGTAAGGTTTTCATAGGGCACCAGGTCGGCGTGAAGCCGCAGGCGAGGGTCTTTGCGCTTGCCGTTTTCCGGCTGGCCGAAGGCCCAGTTGTTCAGGTAGTGATACCGGCACCAGCGCATGTGTTCCAGCTGGGCCAGCAGTTCCAGAGTTTCGCCGGGCAGCTTTTCTGCGGACGCCGGCAGCCCCATGGCCTTCAGCATATCCAGGCGCACCAGGTGGTAGTCTGCGGCGCTGATGTTAGACCCACGGGTGAAGGCATCCAGCTTGGCCCACTCTGCCTCTCTGTTTTCCGCTGTCTCTGCCACACCGGCATACAGGTGGCTGTAGCGCAGGTTGATGGCCTTGGCCCTGGCCAGAAGGGCGTCATCCAACACAATTTTCAAATCACAGGCGGCTTGTTCCCAGAAGAACAGGCGCACCCGTTTCTGCTCTGCCAGCGGGCTACTTGCCAGGCCGGCCCCGGCAAAGACGTCGATGTCTTGCCGGGTGGTGGCCAGCAGCAGGTCTTCCAACAATGCGGCCTGTTGCGCCTGTTCCAAAACCAGCAGCAAATCGGCCGTTTCCAGCAGTGCAAGCTGTGTATACCAGGCATCCCGGTGGAATATCACAGGGTCTTCTATCTGCGCAATGCCGCGGTGCACTGCCGCAAAGCGGTCTGCCGTGCCGAAAATATGGTATTCGATGGCTTGACCAGGCGAGAATATGTTGCTTTGCAGCCCACGCAGCAGCACTTCTTCGCCCAGCTTGCCAAACCCGAGCAAAACGATGCGCAGCCGGTGCCCATGCTGGCGGGATAACTCAAACATGCCTTTCTGCCGCCAGAACAGGCGGGCAGCGTTTTCCTCCGGGCAGAAAAGATGCAGCAGCGGGCTTTTGACAGCCTGGGTGGACAGAGAACGGCATTGCAGGTACACCGGGCGCTTAGACAATTTTTGCCGGTGCGCTTGGTAGAAGGCGAAATTTTCCTCCTCCGGGCCCACCAGAATATACCGGTGCGCAAGAGCCAGCTCTTTTTCGCCATTCACGCCGCGGCGGCCCAATTGCTCCAGCAGAATGGGCTTGGCCGGGCCTGCGCCGTACACCGCCACACTGTCGTCCCGAAGATACCGCACCCGGCTGCCCAGCACCCTGCGAAGCGTGCCAACGGCCAGCACCACCCAGCTGGCGGTGACCAGAGGTGCTGTCCAGCGGGCAATTTCCACTAGCAGGTTGGGCGGGGTATCCCCATAGTTCATCAGGTACATTCCCACACACCGGTACAGGGCATCCAGGAAATGTTCGTCCGACAGGCCTACAAGGCCCACCATCCCGCAAATCAGCGGAAGAAAAAAGAGAATCATTTTTCTTCCCGCGGCAGCGTATTTCTTCATAGGGTACAGCCCTTTCCGCAATGTAATTTGAGCCAATCCTTTTCCTTAATTTTACATCAAAGGGTACAAAATGACAATTGGTATGTTTAACTTCCCACTGAAATGAACGCTCGCTTTGATGGAAACCGATAAGGGCTGCGGAAAATAATATGGCACCATGGGCCCAAACCTTTTGGGGCGGGTGCGGCCCATGAGCGGGCCTGTCAGTGTGAGGCACACGGGCAGAAATCTATGAAAAGGGCCGCAGGCCGCCAGGAAGCCATTTAAGGCCCGCCGGGCGGCGCCTGGATATTGCCACAGTGCCCTGCGTGCAAAAACCGGCAATCCGAATGGATTGCCGGTTTTTGAATGTGATGTATCGAGCGCGGAAGAGAGGGGTTTTGAATTCAGAGCGCATGGCCGCGCTGTGGGGCCATGCCGCCCGCCGGCACGGCAAAGCCTGAAAGCGCGTTTGCCCAAGCTGTGCAGGCGAAAGGCTCCGCCGGGCAAAGCCCCGGCGGGAAGGGAAGAGAAGGCTGCAAGGCCGCAATTTCTGCCTTGATGGCAAGCCGCTCTTGCCCCGGTGTGCTGCACTGGGGCCTGGCCGGTCACACTTTCTGTGCTTTCTCCTGCCCGCAGGGGAAGGCCTCCGGGGCGGCACAGCGGCCCAGCCGGGCGGCCTCCACCATGCGGTACCCGCCGGAAAAATTATAGCACGTAAAGCCATGCTGTTCCAGAATGCGGCAGGCGATGTAACTGCGCAGGCCGCTTTGGCACATCACATACACCGGTTTGCCCTTTTCCAGCTCGCCCAGGCGCTGGCGCAGCTCATCCAGCGGGATATTGCAAAACCCGTCCACATGCCCCGCAGCGTATTCGGCAGGGGTGCGGGTGTCCAGCCGCGTAATGCTGCCGTCCTGCGGCAATTGCGGCAGGTCTTCCAGGAAAAACTGGCGCAGCCTGCCCTTGGCGAGGTTGTCAATCAGGAAGCCCGCCATGTTCACCGGGTCTTTGGCTGAAGAATAGGGCGGGGCATAAGCAAGGTCCAGATCTTTCAGCTGTTCCCCTGTCATCCCGGCGCGAATTGCGGTGGCCAGCACGTCAATGCGCTTATCCACGCCGTCCTGCCCGACGATTTGCGCCCCAAGAATGCGGCCGCTTTCCCGTTCAAACAGCACCTTCACCGTCATCACCTTGCCGCCGGGGTAATAGCCCGCATGGCTGGCCGGGGCCAGGTATACTTTATTGCAGGCAAGCCCGGCCTGGCGCGCTGCCCGTTCGTTGATGCCGGTGACAGCGGCGGTGAGGCCAAACAGCTTGAGCACAGAGCTGCCCTGCGACCCGGTGTAGCGGCTGTCGCCGCCGCAGATGTTGTCGGCTGCAATGCGGCCCTGGCGGTTGGCAGGCCCGGCAAGGGAGATGAGGGCGGGCTGACCGGTGACAAAATTTTGCACCTGAACTGCATCGCCCACGGCGTAAATATCGGGGCAGGAGGTTTCCATCCGTTCGTTCACCAGAATGCTGCCTTTCAGACCCAGCGCCAGACCGGCATCCCGCGCCAGCTGTGTGTCCGGCGCAACGCCAATGGCGAGCACCGCGAGGTCTGCGGGCAGGGCCTGCCCATCCTGCAGCAAAACATGCAGGCCGCCGTCTGTGGCCTGAAAACCCGCCACCGAGTGCCCCAGCAGAAGGCGCACCCCGTGTTGGCGCAGCTCTGCGTGAAGAAATGCCGCCATTTCTTCATCCAAGGGCGCCAGCACCTGGGGCATCTGCTCTACAATCGTTACCTCCAGCCCGCGCTGGCGCAGGTTTTCGGCCAGCTCCAGCCCAATGAAGCCACCGCCGACCAGCACGACAGAACGCGGGCTGTGCTGCCGGATGAATGTGTGAATTTGGAAGGTATCCTCCACAGTGCGCAGCGTGAACAGCCGCTTGGCATCCATGCCCGGAAGGTTGGGCCGCACGGGGCGGGCGCCCGGGGAAAGCAGCAGCTTATCATACGTGTCTTCAAACACGGCCCCGGTGGCAAGGTTGCGCACAGTTACCGCCTTGCGCTGCGGGTGAATTGCCAACACCTCGTGGTGCACCTTCATCCGAATGCGAAAGCGCCGCCAGAAACTTTCCGGCGTTTGAAGGGTAAGCTGTGCCGGGTCTGTGATGGCCCCGCCGATATAATAGGGCAGGCCGCAGTTGGCATAAGAAATATAGCCCGAGCGCTCGTACACCACCACGTCCGCCGCTTCATCCAGCCGGCGGATACGGGCCGCGGCGCTGGCCCCGCCGGCCACGCCGCCCACAACAATCACTTTCATTTACCGCACCACCTTTCCGCGATATCCAAGAAGCCCGCCAATGTCCCACACGGCGGAATATCCCATCTGCCTCAGCCGCATGGCCGCCTGGCGGCTTCTGGCGCCGCTGTGGCAATAAACAAACAGCGGCGTGCCCTTGCCTGCGGCCAGCTGCCCAATGCGGTCAATGGCCTGCAGGGGCAGGTTTTGGCTGCCCGGCAGGCGCCCCTGCCTGTATTCGCCCGGGCTGCGCACGTCCAGCAGCACAGCCCCCGGTGTCTCTTCAAACTGTTTGAGGCCCTGGTTGATGTCAGGCCCCTTCCAAAAACGGAACAACCCCATAGGCCGCCTCCTTTACCGCCGGTGCACGGCAGTGCTTTTTACTATTATAGCATACCGCAAAAACGGCCCTTCTTACCGTGACGGCGTCACAGTGTAAGGTTTTTAAACATGGCGGGGCCGCGCCGCCCCATAGCCGGGTGGGCGGCAGACGGCGGTTCGCCCGGCCGCTGCAAACAGCGGGGGTGCGCACATGCGGCCCAGGCGTTGAAGCCAGCCGGTTTTCCCCTATGGTGCTACCCGTGGATCTTTACACTGTTCAGCTGGCGGGCTGTGTAAAAACAGCGGTGGTCAATAATTTCACTGTGGCCAAGGTCCAGCGCGGCAATGGCGTTCATCTCTTTTTCGCACAGAGAAAAACCAAAAATATCGAGATTTTCTGCCATTCTCTCTTGGCAGATGGTTTTGGGGATGGTGGGAACTCCCCGCTGATAATGCCAGCGCAGAACCACCTGGGCAACCGTTTTTTCATGGCTGGCCGCAATTTTTACCAGGGTTTTCTGTTCAAAGATGTGTTTCTGTGCTTCCGCCAACGGGCCCCAGGCCTGCGGCACAACGCCATAAAGCGCCATCACTTTTAATGCCTCTGCCTGCTGATAGAAAGGGTGAAGCTCAATTTGGTTCACCATGGGCTTTACCTCCTGGTTCATGCACAAATCTACCAGGCGCTCTGCAGAGAAGTTGCTAACCCCAATGGCACGCACCGCGCCACTGGCATACAGTTTTTCCATGGCCCGCCAGGCCCCGTAATAGTCCCCAAAGGGCTGATGGATCAGATATAAATCGATATAATCCAGCCCTAAATTTTTTCGTGAGGTTTCAAAGGCCTTCAGCGTGTTGTCATATCTTGCATCCTGCACCCAAAGCTTGGTGATGATAAACAGCTCTTCCCGCGGCACGCCGCATGTTTTGATGGCATCGCCCACAGCCCGTTCGTTCCCATAGGCGGCCGCTGTGTCAACCAGGCGGTAACCGCAGGCCAGCGCATTGCCCACGCACTGCCTGCACTGTGCAGGGTCTGTAATTTGCAGGGTGCCATAGCCAATCACCGGCATTTTCACGCCGTTGGAAAGCGTTACACTTTGCATAAAGGGCTTCCTTTCTGCACAAAAGGCCGGCGGGCGCTAACCCCTCACCGGCCTTTTGTGCTTTTGTAACATGATACTTACCGGGTGTGTGCGGCAAAGCGGGCGGCCGCCAGTTCTCGTTTGCTGGCGCTGTGTGGCCAGTTCTTTTCCGCCTGCCGGAAATTACAATGGAAACACAGGCGGCGGCCGTGTTTTTTGTCTTGCAGCTTTGCCCAAACGCTTTACGGCGCCCCGGAATGAATGGAAAGATGCCGGAACTTTATTTGCCAGCCCTCTTCTTAGTCATGAACCTTCATGCTGTGCAGCATCTTGACAAAGCCGGGGTCGCTGTGGTCGACAATTTCGCTGTGGCCAAGGTCCAGCTTGGCAATCTGCGCCATATCTTCCTCGCTGAGCTGGAAATCCCAAATGTCGATGTTCTGTTCCATACGGTTCTTATGAATGGACTTGGGAATTACCACGACGCCCCGCTGCACATTCCAGCGCAAGGCCACCTGAGCGGCCGTTTTTCCGTATTGCTTGCCAATTTCTGTCAGCACAGGGTGGGTGAAGATGCCGTGGTTCCCCTCGGCAAAGGGCCCCCAGGCTTCCGGAACCACGCCGTACTCTTTCATCAGCGTCAGGGCATTTTCCTGCTGGAAGAAGGGGTGCAACTCAACCTGGTTGACGGCGGGAGTTACCTCTACCGTTTCACACAGGTCGGCCAAACGGTTGGGGTAGAAGTTGCACACGCCAATGGCTTTCAGCTTGCCCTCCCGGTAGGCCTCTTCCATAGCGCGGTATGCGCCAATATAGTCGCCCATGGGCTGATGGATGAGATACAGGTCGATATAATCCAGGCCAAGGTTGCGCAAAGAGGTTTCAATGGCCCGTTTGGCACCCTCGTAGCTGGCATCCTGCACCCAAAGCTTGGTGGTGATGAACAGCTCTTCCCGCGGCACGCCACATTTTTGAATTGCGGTGCCCACAGCCTGTTCATTCATATAGGCGGCTGCTGTGTCAATCAGACGGTAACCGGTGGCGATGGCATCCAGCACTGCCTGCTCGCAAACTGCGGGGTCTGGCACCTGAAACACGCCGAATCCTTCCAGTGGCATTTTTACTCCATTGTTTAATGTGACAAATTCCATCATTTTCTTCCTTTCTGTTTTTTCTGTCTATCCTTGAAAAACGGGCACGGTAAAGTGCTTTTCCGTTAATTCAGCGAAAATACCTGTTCCAGCCACTGGGCATAATCCTCTACCCAGCCGCCATCCCCGCCAAAGCCGTGCGGCCAATCCTGCAGCACGATGCGCCTGGTGGAAATGCCCACATCCTGCATCAGGCTGTATTGGGCCTCAAACTGACGGTAAAAGGGGTCCTCTGTTCCATAGCAGTAAAACGTGGGGGGCAGGGCCCCTGCCCGCAACGCCTCTTCGTCCATGGAAGCCACGCTCAGCCTTCCGTAGAAGGAATAAATCATTCCGCAGGCAGAGGCATGGGCAGAAACTTCGTCCAGTTCATCGGGAATATAATCTGGGTCCAGGGCGGTTGGCAGAACATCCTCGTCATAGTGAAGGAAAAATTCCCGGCCTGAATGCCGCCGGCAGAATAGCCCATGACGGCGATATCGTTGGGGTCAATTCCGTAGATATCGGCGTTTTTGCGAATAAACCGTACGGCCCGGGCCACATCCAACGCGCCTTCTTCCTGGGTGTAGGGCCGCAGGCGGTAATCGACGATAAAGGTTTGATATCCCAGCTCCCGCAGATGGGCGGCAGTGGGCAGCGTGTCGGTATAGTTGCCGCGCGCCTGAAAGGCCCCGCCCGCCAGCAGCACCACGGCGCCTTTTACCTCTGTCCCCTCCCGCACAGGGATGGCGGTGAGATAGGGGCGGAAATCTACGGGGTCAAAGTTGGCTGTGGTTACCTCGGTTTGTGCCGGAAAATTTCCCTCTTCCCACAGGTATAACGCCTGAATCCCAGTAAGAACGGGGGCCGTATTCAGCACGGTTGCATTTCCCTGCGGCAGGGGCAGGCGGCGGTTCATGCTGCCTGAGCCCCAATCGGTGTAACGGCCGCTGCCATAGTTATAGCTTTCCGGAAAATCGGGCGGGGTGGCCAGGGTGCGCTCGTGGGTGCCGTCTCTTATTTCCGTGTTTTCCTGCGGCAGGGCCGCCGTTTCTGACGATGACTGGCTGGGTTGAGATTGCATGGCGGTTTCCCCTGACGGTGCGGCGCTGGATATTGTTTCGGCCGCGCACCCTGAAAAAAGCAGCAGTGTTAAAAAGAGGGCGCTGGCTTTCGGGGCCTTCCGCTTCCATCGCTTTTGTCTCATAAGGTTGCCACCTTTCCCTTTTTGTTGCCTGTTGCAGTGATTTGGCAGAACAGCCGGCCCCGATGTCCTGTTGCGAGCTACAATTATCCCGCGGGCCGGGCCCATACAGCGCAGAGGCAGCCTTTCAAAAGGCGCTTTGTCTCTTCCAGGCGCTGCCGCCGCAATGGCTTGTTTCTCATTTTCTATTCGTTATTGTAAGCCGGGTTTGAAAAAAAGTACAATGCCGGTTGTGAAATATGGTATAATCAAAACGCATAGTAAAACAGAAAGGGGGGCAGCCATTTGCTCGAACTCTATCAACTAACCCAGCTGATTGCCATTGCAGAATGCGGCACAATGTCCGGCGCTGCCGGGCAGCTGCATCTTTCTCAGCCGGCCTTAAGCCGCTCCATGCAGAAATTGGAAGAAGAGCTGCAGGTAACCCTGTTTGACAGAAAGAAAAATAAAATTGCCCTGAACCAGAATGGAGAGCTTGCGGTGCAGCAGGCGCGGCGGGTGGTGCAGCAGGCCCAGGACCTGGTGGAACAGGTGCGCGCGTTAGACCGCAGCCGGCACACCATTTCCATTGGCTCTTGTGCGCCGGCGCCATTATGGCGGCTGGTGCCCCTTGTTTCTCAGCTGTATCCAGAGATGACGGTCTCTTCCGAGATGAAAGACACCGATGTGCTGCTGGAGGGGCTGAAAAGCGGCGCATATCAGTTTATTGTCCTTCCCTTCGAATGGGGTGGGCCGGAATACTGCTGTTTTCCCTTTGAAAAAGAAAAGCTTTATTTTTCGCTGCCGCCCGCACACCCGCTTTCCGGCGCGCAGGGGCTCTATTTTAAGGATATTGACGGGGAGAGTATTCTGCTGTTTTCTCAAATAGGGTTTTGGCGGGATGTGTGCCGGAATAAGATGCCGCTGACCCATGCGCTTGTTCAAACAGAGCAGGAGGATTTTCAGGCGCTGGTGCAGGCGTCGGCACTTCCATGCTTTGTTTCCGATTTATCTATGCGCTGGATGGGCAAGCCGGAAAAACGTGTGGTGATTCCTGTGCTGGACCCAGAGGCATCTGCTGTCTATCATTTTGTGTGCAGAAAAGAGGAAAAGAAAAAGCTGTCTGCCCTGATTCAAAGGCTGCAGGCCGATAAGGCATAGGCCGAAAACTTTGTTGGCTTTTCGGCGTGTTGACGTAAGAGAACACTGGTTCTGCGCTGGCAACTTTGGCGCCTGGTGCATTCAAAAAGCCCGGCAATCCGTTCAGGATTGCCGGCTTTTTTCTATTTTATTAATGTTTCTCAAACAATTTTGAATCAAATTTTAAATGAAAGCACGGTACCATACAGGCATTCAGTGAGAGATCACAAAACTGTTTGGAGGTTGTAAAGAATGAAGAAGAAAAATTTTGTTTCGTTGGTTATGGGCACGGTTGGCGGAATTTTGTTCGCGCTGGGCATGTGCATGTGCATGCTGCCGCAGTGGAACGCATTTACCCAGGGCGTTGTTGTCTCTGCTGTTGGCGCAGTGGTTTTGCTGGCCATGCTTGTTGTGCGCCGCAAAATGGAAGGAAAGCCCGCCGTCCGGCTGAATGGAAAAGCCGTTGCCACGGTTCTTTTGGGGGTTGTGGGTGCACTGGTGCTTGGCGTTGGAATGTGCATGGTTATGGTTTGGAACATGCTGATGTGGGGCATTGTGGTTGGCATTGCTGGCATCGTCCTTCTGATTTGCCTGATTCCGCTTTGCAGAGGGCTTCAATAAAAAGAAAAGCTTGAAATTGCAAGGAGGTGGCCCGCGTGAAACGTTTTTTGCTGCCGGCGGCAGGCGTTGCTGCCCTGGCGGGGCTTACGGCTGCCGTCACCGCTTTTGTTCGCCGCAAGAACAGAATAGGATGAAACAATGTAAGAAAGGAGTTTTGACCGTGAGCGAATATCAAATGAAACCCGGAAAACTTGGCGAAAAGATTTTGAATGGATACCAAAAGGTGGAAGACCGGTTTGTGACAACCTTCCTGGATGAAGATGGCTCTTTGAAGACAGGCGGCATGGCAGAGAAGGTAACAGCCGCCTACCAAAAGGTAGAAGATGCGGTAGTTGGCGGCTACCAGAAAATAGAAGGTTCGGTGGTTGGCGGCTATAAAAAAATAGAAAACGCCTTTGTAGATGCGTTTTTGGAAAAGGCCGAGGCTGCCTCGCCGGGCACAGGCAGCGCCAGCCAGGGGAAGGCCGCAGAAGGGACGCAGTGAAGCGTTCAAAAGGGCAGCGCGCATGCATGTGCTTGCTGCCCTTTTCTTGTTCGCCCGAAGAATGCATTAACAATTTTCAAACAATTCTGAAACGCTTCCAAAACAAACGTGCTTTATGCTACCCCATAGCGGCCAGCTGCATCCAAAGTGTGATGGAACAGCTGTGAGAAAATGGAGGAGGGGCGGCGATGGAGCAGTTGAAAAAAGGATGCCGGAAACTCTTTTTTCCTGGCAAAGCCACGATGCTTTTGCTGACGCCTGCCAGCGCGCTGTTGCTGGCGTGGGTTTTTGCCTTTGGCCATGAAGACCATGCGCTGGCCTATTTCGCCTACGTTTTATCTGCATACACGTTGGTTGTGCTGTGCCTGGCAGGGTACCGGCAAGGCAAAAAAGGCATTGCCGCCGTGAAAAGCAAAAACCGGCATGTGAACCGTTATTTGAACGATGCGCTGTTTCGCACCCACGTTTCTCTTTACACTTCTTTGGCGGTGAATGTCATCTATGCCATTGCCAAATTTGTTTCGGGCATTCTTTTCCGCTCTTTCTGGTTTGGCAGCATCGCCGTCTATTATTTTTGCCTTGCGGTGATGCGCTTCATGCTGCTGCATCATGCACATCGCAATGCTTTTGGGGTGGACCAGATTGCCGAATATAAAAAATACAGGCTTTGCGGCGCCGTCTTGGTGGTGCTGAATTTGGCGCTGACAGGCATGGTGATTCTTGTGGTAACCCAAAACCAAACCTATCGCTACCCGGGCAACCTGATTTATGCCATGGGCGCCTATGCGTTTTACAGCGTTATTACAGCGGTAAGAAATGTGGTAAAATTCCGCAAGCAGAACAGCCCGGTGCTCTCTGCCGCCAAGGGCATCAACCTGGCCTCTGCACTGGTTTCCATGCTTGCTTTGGAAACTGCAATGCTTTCCCAGTTTGGAAGTGAAGAGTCACCCGTGTTCCGGCGCGTGATGAATTCCGCTACAGGCGGGGCCGTATGCTGCGTGGTGCTGGGAATGGCCGTATATATGATGGTTCGCGCAACACAAAACCTGAAAAGGCTGGAACAGCAGCCCGCAGCAGATGGGCGCTGTGGTATAATATAAAAAACGCGCTGCTGGGCAGGCGTGTCCATTTGGGCCCTGGCAGGTTTGACGGGAGTGGGAAGGAATATGGTGAACATTCTTGTTTTGGAAGATGATGCAAAGCTGAACCAGACGGTTTGCACCTATCTGAATGACAGTGGGTTTCAGGCAAAGGGCTGCCTGAACGCCAACGACGCATACGAAGAGATGTATAACAACCTTTACGAGCTGATTATCTCGGACATTATGATGCCTGAAACAGACGGTTTTGCGTTTGCAGAAACGGTGCGGCGGGTCAATAAACACGTCCCCATTTTGTTCATGTCGGCAAAGGACGACCTGCCCTCCAAGCAAAAGGGGTTTCATCTGGGCATTGATGACTATATGGTGAAACCCATTGAGCTGGACGAGCTTCTGCTGCGCGTTCGGGCATTGCTTCGCCGGGCCAACATCGAGATGGAGCGCAAGCTGGTGGTGGGCAATTTAGAGCTGGATGCCGATGGGCTTACAGCGGCAATTGACGGGAAAGAAGTCCCGGTGACAACCCGGGAATTCAATATTCTTTATAAGCTGCTCTCCTACCCCAAAAAGACCTTTTCGCGGGCACAGCTGATGGATGAGTTTTGGGGCATTGAAAGCAACACCAGCCTGCGGGCGGTGGATGTATATGTGACAAAGCTGCGGGATAAGTTTTCGGCCTGCAACGGGTTTAAAATTGTAACCGTTCGCGGGCTGGGGTATAAGGCGGTGCTGGAATGACGGGTGCAATTGGAAAAGCAAAGCCGGCTGTGCGCCAATCGCACTTTCCGGGCATTTTGTGCGTGGTGTATTTTTTGGCGCTGCTTCTTATGTCGGGCATCCACATGGGCCTGGTTACGCTGATTAACGAGAAAGAATGGAACGATATTGTCGCAGTGACCATCCCCACTCTTTATTGGGCACTGGTGGCGGTGGGGCTTACTTTGTATGCCCGTTGGCAGATTAAAAAGACGTATGAAGAGCCAATGCACCGCCTGGCACAAGCTACCGCAAAAGTTGCGCAGGGCGATTTTTCCGTTTATGTGCCGCCCCTGCACACCGCTGACAAGCTGGATTACCTGGATGTCATGATTTTGGATTTCAACAAAATGGTGGAAGAGCTTGGCAGCATTGAAACACTGAAAACAGATTTCTTTTCCAATGTCTCTCACGAGATGAAGACGCCGCTTTCGGTAATTCAAAACTGCGCGCAGCTTTTGCAGAAAGAAGGCCTGGAGGAAGAAAAGCGTCAGGAGTATACAGACGCTATTTTGCAGTCCACCAGAAAACTCTCAAACCTCATCACCAATATCCTCAAGTTGAACAAGCTGGAAAAACAGACAATTCGCCCGATGCCCGAGCCGTATGACCTTTGCCAGCAGCTGTGTGAGTGCGCATTGCAGTTTGAAGATGCCTGGGAGAAAAAAGGCATTGAATTTGTGGCAGATTTGGAGGACCGCGCTGTCATCCAGGCAGACCCGGGGCTTTTGGAATTGGTTTGGACGAATTTGCTTTCCAACGCCGTCAAGTTTACGCCCGCGGGCGGCACAATCACGCTGACGCAGGCTTCCGGGGAAGGGAACGTCACGGTTTCTGTCTGCGACACCGGCTGCGGCATCGACGAAGAAACCATGCGGCACATTTACGATAAATTTTACCAGGGCGACACCTCTCATTCCACAGAAGGAAACGGGCTGGGGCTTGCACTGGTGCAACGCATTTTGCAGCTTTCCGACGGCACGGTTACCGTGAAAAGCCGCGTGGGGCAGGGCAGCACTTTTACAGTGCAGCTGCCCGCTTCAGTTCAAAGGGAGGGGGCGGCCTCGTGAACCTGCAGAAAGATTTTGTAGGGTATGAATATCAAGAAATCACCGCGCCTGCAGGCAAGGTCTCTTTTTATCTGGATTGTTATGAGAACTTTGGCTGGCAAATGGACGGGAATGTGCCGGTTTTCAGCGGAAAGCGCCACGCAACGCTGCGCATGAAGCGGGACAGAAAGCTGATTCATAAAATGGAGCTGACAAGGCTTCAGCGCCATTTTGAGGCCTGCGCAAAAGAAATTGAAGTGCTGGAAAAATCAAAAACCTCTGTTGCATCCGCGTGGGCCCTTGTTGTTGGCATCCTTGGCACCGCTTTTATGGCGGGGGCCACTTTTGCCGTAACGCATGAGCCGCCAATGATTCTTCTGTGCATCATTTTGGCCATTCCCGGGTTCATTGGGTGGGCCTTGCCCTATTTTTTGCACCGGCATATTGCAGCCAAACGGGCAAAGAAGATTCAGCCCATGATTGAAGCCAAGCAGGATGAGATTTACCAAATTTGCGAAAAGGGCCACGCACTGCTGTAACAGCCCTTGCCGCCAGCCGGCATCCGAATTTCGGATGCCGGCTTTTTTGCGGCAAATTTACAGGGCCCTTCACGGCCTTTGCCAATACAGGCGAAACACAGAGCCCTTTTGGCGTGCGGCCAGGGCCTTGCATGCCTTGGCCGGTTGCATGGCCGGCGGGGCCTTGTGGGAAGAAGGGCGGTTCTGGTATAATAAGGCCGGTTTTATGCGCTTGCATTTTTGCCGGTGACGGCTTGCAAAAAAGTGCGCGGCGGGCAGGGAAAGCATATGGCATCCCTGTTATGAATTTCTGCAAACAGGAGGCGGCGGCTATGAATAGCGCCAAGCGGCACACCGGGCTTTGCCATCTGTATTGGGGCGATGGAAAAGGGAAAACGACGGCAGCCATGGGCCTTGCGCTGCGCGCACTGGGCAGCGGGCTGCGCGTGACGGTGGTGCAGTTTTTGAAGGACGGCCGCAGCGGCGAGCTGGAACCGCTGCGGCACCTGGGGGCAAACGTATATTCCGGCGCGCCGGGCATGAAGTTTGTGCCTCAGATGACGCCGCAGGAAAGGGTTGCCGCCCGTGCGGCGCATACCCGCCTGCTGGGCGCCGCGCTGGAAGAACCCTGCGATGTGCTGATCCTGGACGAGGCGTGCGCGGCCTGCCAGCTTGATATGGTGGAGGAACCCCTGCTTCGGCAGGCTGTGTGCGGCCGGGCGCAGGGGGTAGAGGTGGTGCTTACCGGCCGCCAGCCTGCGGCCTGGATGCTGGAAGAGGCAGATTACAGCACCGAGATGTGTTGCCACAGCCACCCCTATGAACGCGGCGTGGCGGCCAGAAAGGGCGTAGAGTTTTAAGCCTCACCCGCCTTTGGCGGCCGAAAGGGGCACCCTCTTTCTTTTTAGGGCAGATATGGTATAATGTTCCTACCAAGCGGATTTGGGCCGCAGGAAAAATAAAAGCGCAGGGGCGCGGCCGCTGCACTTTTGCGAATGCGGGCGGCAAAGCAGGGCCTGAGGATGACCGCTGCCGCGTGCCTTCGCGGAAAGCGGCCGTGCAGTGGCAGAGAAAGCGCCTGGCGCAACAAACGCCCCCTGGAAAGGCCGGGCCCCTAGCAAGCCCGCCCCGAACCGTGCCGAAGCTGATACAAAGGAGATGCACCATGAGCAAAGAACGTGCGCCCTGGCCCCAGTGCTATTACGATGAACTGGACGCCCGCAAACGGAAAGATTTGCTGGACAAAGCCATAGAGAACGGCGAAGGTGCCCCGGAGGAGAATGCGGTGCGCCAGAAACTGTGGGCGCTGCGCTATGGCCAGCCGAAAAAAAACATGCCGCCTGCGGACGGCTATGCCGGGCTGTGGATTACCATGAACCTGTGGCGAAGGGATACGGCCTCCCGCTTCCGCGTGCGCGCGGCGGTGAAGGAGCTGAGCGGCATGCTGAAGCAGCTGGGCATCGACGCCCCGCAGGCCAGCAGCCTGGAACAGGAGCTGGTGTACCGGGAACTGGTGCATGCGGTGCGCCTGTATCTTTCCACCTGCACAGAGGGCAGTTACAACACGCGCTTTTTGGGCATGGTGCGCCTGAAGCCGGAACAGCTTGTGGATAAAATAGTTAACGAGATTTGCGGCGTGGCCTATGAGCTTCCGGAAAGGCTGGGCATGGAAGAGCAGTTTGCCCCGCTGCGCCGCGCGGCCTACGAGGCGTTTTCGGCGGCGTATCCGGAGCAAGTGGGCAAGCTGGACAGCGCCATATTTGGAAAAGCCGGGGTGTAACCAGGCGCAAGCGCCCTGCCCGCCGGGGCAGACGGCCTGCGCCATGCGCCCCTGCGGGGCCGCAGAAAAGGAATTGCAGGGCTTGCGCTGTTGCGCGGGCCCTTGTTTTATGCCCGCGGGCATGTTGCAGCGCCTGCGGGGCGCAAGGGCCTTTCTGCGGAAAATGCCCGCAATGCGGCGGCCGCCCTTGATTTCCATACAGGAATGCTTTATTATAATAAATTGTGCGTGCGTTGCGCAGAATGCGGGAAAGCAAAGGCGTTTTGCGGCATAGCTGCCCGCGGCCCTGGGGCGCAGCGCGATTTTTGAGGAAAGGATGTTTCTTTTGGAATTCTTGCAAGACATTCTGGCAGCCATTGGCGTTGTGCTGAACGGCATCCCGCAGGGCCTGCTGGCGCTTAGCTACGGGTTTGCCTCCGTGCCCACGGCGCTGGGCTTTGCCATTGGCGCAGTGGGGTGCGGCGTGCTGAACTCGGTGGCCCCCATTTCGTTCCAGGCCGAAACCATTGTGATGGCCGGCAACATGGGCAAAACAAGGCGCGACCGCCTTTCCATGGTAATGTTTGGCGGCCTTATTATGGTGGTGCTGGGCCTGACGGGTGCATTGTCGGCCATCACTGCCTTTGCGGGCGATGCCATTGTGCACGCCATGATGGCGGGCGTTGGCTTTGTGCTGGTGCGCACGGCGTTCAACATGGTAAAAGAAAACCAGATGGTGGGCTGGGTGTCGGTGGCCTCGGCCGTTGTCATTTATCTCATCACCAAAGCGCTGGACCCCGGCAATGCCCTTGTCTATACCATTGTGGGCTCGCTTATCATCTCCAGCGTGGCGGCCAAGCTGGCCGGGCAGAAGTTGGGGGAAAACACCGTGGCGGAAAAAATGTGCCGCCTGAGGCTGGAAAAGCCTGTGGTGAACCTTTCTGTCATTCGCGGCGCGCTTTCCCTTGCCTGCCTCACCATTGGCGCCAACATCGCCTTTGGCAATATCACCAGCGGGATGGGCACAGCCGAGTTGAATGTAGACCACCTCACCGTGTATTCCGGCCTGGCGGATGCAGTGAGCTCGCTGTTTGGCGGCGGCCCGGTAGAGGCCATCATTTCGGCCACGGGTGCGGCGCCGCATGCGGTGTTGTCCGGCGTGATCATGATGACCATCATGGCGCTCATTTTGTTCTTTGGCCTGCTGCCCAAAATTGGCAAATTTGTGCCCAGCCAGTCCATTGCGGGCTTCCTGTTTATTTTGGGTGCGTTTGTCACCATTCCCGGCGACGGCGCCGCAGCCTTTGCCACGGGCACCGCGGGCGGCTCTGTTATTGCGGCTGTTACCATGTCTGTCACAGCTGTGTTTGACCCGTTCTTCGGCATGCTGGCCGGCCTGGTGTTGAAAATGATTATTGGCGCCACCGGCCTTGCGCTGTAAGCGCCCATCACATTTGGAAAGGATGTTTCCCATGCAGGATTACTATACGCTGCAAGTGGCCGGCGTCACGCGCCAGCTTCCCATTATGCAAATCTCGGACAGCCTGGCCATTGCCAGCTTTGTCATTTTGGGCGATTGCGAAATTGTGACAAAATCTGCCCCGCTGATTGAAAAGCAGCTTCCGCAGGTGGATTATATCGTCACGGCCGAGGCCAAGGGCATCCCCCTTGTGCACGAGCTGTGCCGCCTGCGCGGCCTGCCGTATTACATTGTGGCGCGCAAAAGTGTGAAGCCGTATATGAGCCAGCCCCTGACGGACGAGGTGGTGTCCATCACCACGCAGAAAGCGCAGACGCTGTGCCTGGACGGCAAAGATGCCCTGCTTTTGAAGGGCAAAAAGGTGGCAGTGGTGGACGACGTTATCTCCACCGGCGAATCGCTGCAGGCCATTGAACGCCTGGTGGAAAAGGCCGGCGGTGAAATTGTGGCCAAAGCTGCCATCTTGGCAGAGGGCGATGCCGCCAAGCGAAGCGACATCATCTTTTTGGAAGAGCTTCCCCTGTTTCCTGTCGGGGGCTGAGAAAGAGGCCGGGCCGGGTGCCCGGCTTTTTTTGAGCCGGCAGGGCGCCAAAACGGCAAAGGAGACGCAAGGGTGAACGCCTGCCCCGGCCGCGAAAAGGCATGCAGCTCCTTTGCCTGTAGGGCGGCACCGTGTAAAACCATGGCCGCCGCGCCCCGTTTTGCCTGGAGGGGGCATGTTTCATTTCTATCAGGCACGCATTCAGCCGGGCTCTGCAAGCGTTTGTGCGCATGCAGGGCCCGGTTTTTCGTGGCATTTCGGCCTTTTGGCCGGTTTTTGCCACGCACTTTTTTTTGACAGCCAAAAGGGCTGCGCCAGTGGTTTTCCGGCGGGCAGGGTTTCCAAAATGGAAACAATAGTTTGCAATTTGTTTCAAGTAAAATGAAAAGCTTCGGTTGACAAAGGAAGGGCGGGGCTCTATTGTGATACCGTCTGATAGGCAAGTGAAAAAATCTGCTTTGCGGCCAAAAAATAGAAAAGGCAGAATGCCACAAAACATGAAGATGCACACGTGAAATATAAAAATGGAGGTAATTTCGAAATGAAAAAGCAGCTCATAAGCAGCGCCCTGGCTTTTTGCGCATTTGCCATGATATTGCCCGGGGCTGTTTTTGCGCAGGAAAACTTGGCGGCCGCCCCGGCCTGCACCCAAAACGAAGGGTGCCAGGCCACCCAGCATAAGCCGGGCTGCCCGGTGGGGCAGGCCCTTTTGCAGGACGACGACCCGGGGAATATGCCTGCGAACGGGAACGCGTCTTTGAACAACGAAGACGACGACCCGGGGAATATGCCTGCGAACGGGAATGCACCTTTGAACAACGAAGACGACGACCGGGGGAATATGCCTGCGAACGGGAACGCGCCTTTGAACAACGAAGATGACGACCCGGGGAACATGCCTGCGAACGGGAACGCGTCTTTGAACAACGAAGGCGGGCAGGCGGCGCCCAAGGCGGCCGGCCCTTATGAGTACAACGGTGTTTCCTACCCGGCATTATCCGATGCGGTGAAAGCCGTTGGGGCACGGGCGGGGACCGTTTATGTCACGGAGGATGCTTTTATTCGAAGCAACGAGATTATCGAGATTCCTGCGGGCGCTGACATTACCATCACCAGCAAAGGCGGGGCCGCCTTTCGAATTACAAAAGAGGCACACCGGTTTGTGTTTAAACTGCTGGGCGGGAAGCTGACCCTGGAAAACATTGTTTTGGATGGAAACGCACAATGGAAAGACGCCTCCTCCGGGCTGTGGTACGAGCGCACCGCACAGGGCACTGCGGCATCGCTGCCGCTTATTTATGCGCAAGCCCAGGTGGGCGGGCACCCCGGTTCGGGAAGCCGGCTTGTTTTGTCAAGCGGGTGTGTCATCCAAAACTTTTATGTAAACCGCGCAGCGGACAATATCGATACAGACCCTGTTCTGGGCGGCTGGTCCGGAAGTGAAGAGCTTTGCCTGCTTAGCCTGGCAAATACGGATGTGACCATCCATGGCGCCGTTCTGAAGGACAATGCAGTGAAATCGGACGTGGCGTTTTACCGCAATGCCTATGGGCGCGGAATCATCTGCCCGGGCATCATTCAGGCAATGAGCTGTACGATTAAAATGAAAGACGGCACGATGGCGCGAAACTGGATTGTTTCAGATGTAGGGCATTCCGCAGAGGGAAAGGGCTGGCTGGACGCCCAGAGAAGCCGGTATTCCAGTGCGCTGCGCGAAGGGGCGTCCGGCGGCCATCTGACGATGACGGGCGGACGGTTTCTCATGGAAGGGGGAACCCTGAGCCAGGGCTATGCGGCGGATGGCGGCGCAATTGCCGCGCTTGATGCCGAAATCGTTTTAACCGGCGGCAATATTGTGAATAATGTTGCCGAAAGGTTTGGCGGCGGGGTGCTGATGTGGGACACCGGCTGCAAATTTACCATGAAGGGCGGGCGCATTTCGGGGAACAAGACGCTGAACCGCATAGCCGGCTATGACGACTCTGTGCGCAAAACAGTTGGCTGTGGCGGCGCCCTGTGCATGACGGGCGGCGATGCCCAGGGCTCTGAACTTCGTATTACCGGCGGGGAAATTAGTGACAACAGCGCCGTGCAGGGCGGCGGCATCTGGCTGAACCGGTGCAGCGGCGAAATCAGCAATGCAGCCATACGGGGCAATAAAGCCCTGCCGGCCGCGGAAAACATGTTGGGGGCAGGCGGAGGCATTCTGTTTGCAAACGGCACACTGGCCCTGGACGGAAACACGGAAGTAAGCGGAAACCACGCCGTGCAGGGCGGCGGCATTGCGAACGGCGCAAGGGGGCAGCTTATTGTAAAGGGCAGGGCCGGCATCCGGGGAAACGAGGCAACCTCCCTTGGCGGTGGCCTGTGCCTGAACGGGGTAGGAATCTCCAGCATTTTGATGGAGCAGGCAACGATTGCAGGCAACAAAGCCAATGCGAAGAACGGCGGCGATGCAGTGTTTATCTTTTCCCCCAGCGAAAAGGAGATTCCCAAATTTTTTCTGAATGCGCAAAATTCCGAACTGAAGGGGGATATTGTGCTGCATGCGGCAAATGAAAAAGCGCTTCCGGTTCTTTCCCTGAACGCGGCGGTGCCTGCAAGCAAACGCTATATGGTAAAATTTTATGATGCGGCCTATGCAACGCGCGGCCGAAGGCTTGTGGCACCCGGGGCCTATGGCCTGCCGGGAGAAAAAGCAATTTCAAGCGCAGAGCCCTATGCGCAAAGCTTCCAAAATAATGTGATGGATGTCATTCCGGGCAGTTTGCTTCAAGAGCCCACCGCCCTTGTGCTTGGCAAGAAACCGGCCGTGCCCGCGCCGGCAGCCAGCACGGCGCCCGCCAGTGCGCCGGCCGCCGCAGGGGCGAAAAAGAACCCGAAAACCGGCGTGCCAAACACAGGCGGGAACAGCCCTGCGCCCGAACACCCGCTTGAGGGCAACGGCTTTTTGTGCCCGTGATGCCGGGCAACGTGCGAAAACGCCGGTTTGGGCCAAAGGCCGCTGCCATACGGGCATCTCGGGATGAAAGGCGAGGCGGCCCCTGCACAAAAGAAAGGCGCGGAGCCCGTGCGTTAAACCCTTCCGTACGGGACGGTGCCGCCCTGTATATGGCAAAACAGATTTGAACAGAAAAAACGTGCATGCCGGCCCGGCATGCACGTTTTTATGTGCTGCCGGCCGCATGTGCGGCGTATGCCTTGACAATTTTGCCCGGCATGCTATCATCATATCAAAACAGTTGATATGTCAATGGTTGATGTGTCAAAGAAAGCGGTTTTGAATGGAAAAGACATTTCATATGCTGCTGTACCGTGCTTTCCACGCCCAGCGCAATTACCTGCGCCCGCATTTGGCGCGGCTGGGGCTTGGCGCGGGCCAGCCAAAGCTTCTTTCGTACCTGGCCGGGCATGGGCCTTGCCGCCAGAGGGAACTGGCCGGCTATTTTGAAATAGACCCTGCCGCCGTGTGCCGTATGCTGGATTCTTTGGAAAAGGGCGGCTTTGTTGCGCGCAGCGCGCATCAGGCGGACCGGCGGGCAGACGAGGTGAGCCTGACGCCAAAGGGCCGCGCGGCCTGTGCCGAATGGCAGGCGTGCTGCCGCGCGCTGGAGCAGGAGATGCTGCAGGGGTTTACCGGGGAAGAAGCCAGGCAGTTTTCTGAATATCTGGCCCGCGCATACCACAATTTACGCGGTAAAAACTTATAAGGGGGGCTGTGCATGAAGGATTTGCAACGGATTTTCGCTTACCTTGGCCCCTACCGGAAGGACCTGGCGCTCGGCGCCTTTCTTGTGGTGGTGGAATCGTCTTTTGAGATGGTGATTCCGGTGCTGATGGCAGGCCTCATCGACACGGGCGTTGCCAACGGCGATGTGGCGTACATTTTGCACAAAGGCATTCAAATGGGCATGTGCGCCCTGCTGGCGCTGCTGACAGGGCTTTTATACGCCCGCTTTGCCGCGCGGGCGTCTTATGGCCTGGGCGCGCGCATCCGTGAGGCAGAATATGCTAAGGTGCAGCAATATGCGTTTTCCAACCTGGACCATTTTGAAACGTCCTCTCTGGTCACACGCCTGACCACCGACGTCACGGTGCTGCAGAACGCCATCAACAGCGGCTTTCGCCCTGTGGTGCGCGGGCCGGTGATGCTGGTGCTGGGCGTGGGGCTCTCGTTCTGGATGAACGCCCGGCTGTCGCTGGTGTTTTTTGTGTGCATCCCCATTCTGGCCGTGGCGCTGTTTTTTATCATGCGCAAGGTGGCGCCCATGTACGCCCGCCTGCAGGCCGCAGTGGACCATGTGAACGGCGTAGTGCGCGAGGGGCTTGTTGCCATCCGCGCGGTAAAGGCATTTGTGCGCGGGGAATATGAAGCGGAAAAATTCAGCCGGGTAAACGGGGAACTGATGGACACAAGCCGCCGCACGTTCCGCTATGCCGTGCTGAATTTGCCCGCTTTTCAGCTGGTGATGTACACTTCTACTGTGCTGCTGTTGTGGTTTGGCGGCAACATGATTCTGCGCGGGCAGCTGCAGGTGGGTGAGCTGACGGGCTTTTTGAGCTATGTGATGCAGGTGATGAACTCGCTGATGATGATTTCGAACGTGTTTCTTCTGTTGACGCGTTCGCTGGCCAGCGCCAGGCGCATCGGCGAGGTGCTGGACGAGGCACCGGCCCTCACCTCACCCCCGGGCGCTGTGAAGGAAATTGCAGACGGCAGCATCGATTTCTGCGGCGTCTCGTTCAAATACCGGCCAGAGGCGCGCGAATATGCCCTTTCCGACATTGAGCTGCACATTCCGGCCGGGCAGACGGTTGGCATTTTGGGCGGCACAGGCGCGGCCAAATCGACTTTGGTGCAGCTGATTCCCCGTCTGTACGACGCAAGCATTGGGCAGGTGCGCGTGGGCGGCCGTGATGTGCGCGAATACGACCTTGCGGCCCTGCGCGATGCCGTGGGCATTGTGCTGCAAAAAAACGTGCTGTTTTCCGGCACGGTGCGCGAAAACCTGCTGTGGGGCAACCCCTCGGCCAGCGAAGAAGAACTGTGGCAGGCCTGCCGTGCGGCCTGTGCAGACGAATTTCTGGCCCGCATGCCCAAGGGGCTGGACACCGACCTGGGCCAGGGCGGCGTGAATGTCTCTGGCGGGCAGAAACAGCGGCTGTGCATTGCGCGCACACTATTAAAAAAGCCCAAGGTGCTGATTTTTGACGATTCCACCAGCGCGGTGGACACCGCCACCGAGGGGCGCATCCGCACTGCGTTGGCCGGGCTTTCAGGTGTGACCAAAATTATCATTGCCCAGCGCATCACCTCTGTGATGGGAACAGACCAGATTGTTGTGCTGGATGACGGGCGGCTGCACGCGTGCGGCACGCACGAGCAGCTGCTGCAAACGGACGCCATCTATCAGGAGATCTACCATTCCCAAATGAAGGGAGGCGATGGCAATGGCACGCCAGTTGAGCGCTAAACGCCCCAAAGACCTTCGCTTTACCGTAAGCGAGCTGCTGGGCTACATGGGGCGGCACAGGTTTCTGTTGTTCACAGTGGCAGCGCTGGTCACGGTAAGCGCCTGTGCCAACCTGTTGGGCACCTATATGATACGGCCTGTGGTAAACAGCCTGGCCGGTGCAGACGTTTCTGCCCTGGTACGCGGCGTGGCGGCCACGGCGCTTATTTACGGCGCAGGCGTGCTGTCGGCCTTCGGCTATACACAGACGATGGTGAACATGGCACAGAAGGTGCTGTTCGATATCCGGCGGGACCTGTTCGCGCATATCCAGACGCTTCCCCTTCGCTTTTTCGATACCCGGCGCCATGGCGATGTAATGAGCTATTTTACCAACGATGTGGACACAGTCTCTGACGCGCTGAACAACAGCTTTGCCATGGTCATTCAAAGCTTTATCCAAATTGTGGGCACACTGGCCATGCTGTTCGTGCTGAACTGGCGGCTTTCCCTGCTGGTGGTGGTGGGTTATGCGGCCATGTTTTGGTATATCCGCTACAGCGGGGCGCGCAGCAAGGCCTATTTCACACGCCAGCAGGCCAGCCTGGGCGAGCTGGATGGCTATATGGAAGAGATGGTAAGCGGGCAAAAAGTGGTAAAGGTGTTCAACCACGAGGCGGAAAACCAGCGCATCTTCGGCGAAAAAAATGATGCATTGCGCAAAGCGGGCACGGGCGCGCAAAGCTATGCCGCCACCATGATACCTGCGGTGGTGACCATCTCGTACATCAACTATGCCCTGGTTGCGGTGCTGGGCGGCATGATGGCGCTGCGGGGCATGACGGACATCGGCAGCCTTGCAAGCTACCTTGTGTTTGTGCGGCAGGCGGCGCTGCCCATCAACCAGTTCACCCAGCAAAGCAACCTGCTTTTGGCGGCGCTGGCCGGTGCCGAACGCATTTTCAGCGCCATGGCACAGCAGCCGGAAGAGGATGCGGGTGCCGTGCGCCTTGTAAATGTGCGCGAGGAGAACGGCACGCTTTCCGCCTGCCGGGAAAAAACGGGCCGCTGGGCCTGGCAGAAGGCGGACGGCGCCCTTGTGCCCCTGCGCGGGGATGTGCGCTTCGAGCACGTAAGCTTTGGCTATGAGCCCGGGCACACCATTTTAAAAGACATCAGCCTTTATGCAAAACCCGGCCAGAAAATAGCTTTTGTGGGCTCTACGGGCGCGGGCAAAACCACCATCACCAACCTGATTAACCGCTTTTACGATGTGCAGCAGGGTACGGTTACCTACGACGGGCTGGACATTCGCGACATCCGCAAAGATTCCCTGCGCCGCAGCCTGGGCATGGTGCTGCAGGACACGCATCTGTTCACCGGCACCATTGCAGACAACATCCGCTTCGGCAAGCTGGACGCCACCCGGCAGGAGATTGAGCACGCGGCCCAAGTGGCCAATGCGGATTCCTTTATCCGCCGCCTGCCGAATGGTTATGACACGCGCATCACCGCAGACGGCGCAAACCTCTCGCAGGGGCAGCGCCAGCTGCTTGCCATTGCGCGCGCCGCTGTGGCAGATCCGCCTGTGCTCATTCTGGACGAGGCCACTTCCAGCATCGACACCCGCACCGAGGCGCTGATTGAAAAGGGTATGGACACCCTGATGCAGGGGCGCACCGTGTTTGTGATTGCGCACCGCCTTTCCACAGTGCGCAATGCAGACGCCATCATAGTGCTGGAGCACGGGCAGATTGTAGAGCGCGGCTGCCATGAAGAGCTTCTGGCCCAGAAGGGCGAATACTACCAGCTGTACCACGGCATGTTTGAATTGTCGTGAAGTGCGGCCCGGGCGGGGTACCAGAAGCCGGGGCATTGCGCATGCAGGGCAGATGTGGTAGGATAAAAAACAGAAAACTGACGTTGTGCTTCGGGCGCGCCGGGTTGCGCGTGGAAGAAAGGATATGAAATGGGAAAAGATTTCCGCGATGGGTTTCGCAGCTATGTGCGTACAGAAGTGCCGGCCAATAACCGCAAGGGCCGACGTGTGGTGTATGTGTACCATGGCCAGATGTATCACTTTGCCATGACGGCGCACGCATTTCGCGCGCTCAAGGCAGAGCTGTTTGTGCTGTCCCTGATATGGGCGGCCGTGCAGGTGGGGGTGCTGTGCCTGCCTGTGCCAAGCAACGGCACCAACCTTGTGACGATTCCGGCATTTCTGGCCCTTGCGGCAGCAGCCTATGTGGTGTATAATGCGCTGAGCTTTCTCACCACCAAGCAGGATGCCCCGGCATGGGAATACCATGCAGTCAACCGGGCCCTAAGCGGCGGCACTGTTGTTGCCATGGGGCTTCTGGCTGTGGCGCTGGCGCTTCATATTGGCAGCCAGCTGTTTCTGGTGCGCGTTTTTGTGCCGCTGGAGCTTGTGGCCATGGGCGGCTATCTTCTGTGCGGCACGCTGGCATTTTGGATGCGCCGCCAATGGCGGAAGGTGCAGGTGACATCGTACCATACAGACGAGCGCGCGCAGGCTGCGCCGCACAAGGCATAATGAAAAAAGCTTATTACAAAACAGTGCGGGAGGGCGGCCCCTCCCGCACTGTTTTTCTGTGAATTGTGCAGCACAGGCCTGCGCGCAAAGGGGCGGCGGCCTGTGCCGGGGCGAAATGCGCCGCCTGCACGGCGCCGCGGGCAAGCGCTGCTTTTGCATCTGCCGGGCAGACGCACTGGCACAGCTGGGAAAGAGGGCCCCGCAGGAACAGCCTGTGAGCCTGCCCGGAAAAGGCAGAAGTCAAACAGAACACGAAAACCGCCCCGGCACACCTGCGGCGTGCCGGGGCGGTTTGGCTTTTTGAGAGTTTGAAAAAGAAGAAAGCTTTTACAGCGGCCCGTAAGCTGGCGCTACCACGGCCCCTTTTGTGCCGCGCCGCTGCGCAGCTTTCGCAGAATGGCCTCGTCGGCCGGGCAGAACACATACTGAGGGATGTCCTCAGGGCGAATCCAGCGGATGTCCTGATGCTCCAGCCTCTGCGGCTCGCCCTGCGTGATGGACGCATGAAACAGGGTCAGGTGTACGGTAATATCCGGATATGTGTGCGTCACTTCCATGAACACGTCGCCTACCGCAATTTCCACGCCCAGCTCTTCCCGGCACTCGCGCACCAGGGCCTGCTGCTTGGTCTCGCCGGGCTCTACCTTGCCGCCCACAAATTCCCACAAAAGGCCGCGCGCCTTATGGGCCGGGCGCTGGCATATCATAAATTGTTCGCCGCGCCAAATCAAAGCGGCAACCACCTGCGTCGTCATGGCTTCACCTCTTTAAAACATCGACCAGATGCTGACAGCGAACGCCAGCACCGTCACAACCCGGTGCACAACGGGTTTCTGTGCCCAGGCAAAGGGCAGCAGGTTGATCACAATAATGGCAATGGCCACCGGGTACAGCAGCGTGAGGATGGGCACGGAAATTTTCAAAATCAATTCAAGGCCCAGAATGGAGACAAGGAAGCTTACCACGGTGAACGCCTGCAGCCAGCGAATGAAAGAAAAGCGCGGGAATTTTTCATGGAAAAAGGCCGCACAGCTGGATAAAAGCCCCGTGCACACATTAAAGCATGCCACAAAGAAGATGGCTGCCAGCAGCAAGGCGCCCACCGGGCCAAAAAACTGCAGGCATAAGCCGGATAACACAGCCGTGCCGTCTGCTGCCTGCGCCAGCACAGCGCTGCCGTGCGCGCCCAGCCAGGCCAGCAGGCCGTACACCGTGAACAGAAACGCCCCGGCAATGACGCCCGCTTTCATAATAGAGCGCGCCACGGCCTTTTTCTCGCTTACACCGCAGGCCTGCACATTCAGAGCAATGACAATGCCGAACACAATGGCGGCCAGCGTGTCCATGGTGTTATAGCCCTCTACAAACCCCTTCATGAAAGCGCCGTCTGCATATGCCTGCTGCGGGGCCGCGGGCGCGTCTTTCAAATAAAAAAGGCCTGCGGCAAACATCACCGCAATCATCACCAGCAAAACCGGTGTCATCCATTTGCCCAGAACATCTTTAAAATGGGCCGGGCGCTTGGCAAGCTGGTAGGCGCCGGCAAAAAATGCCAGCGAAAACACAGTGCGCAGCACCCAGTCTATGGGGATGCCCGCCAGCGTCATGCCGTCCAACCTGGCAGTAAGAAATGCGAACATGGAATACGATGTGCTGGCCGTGCGGGGAATGGCCAGCATGGGGCCAATGCACAGATACACCAAAATGGTAAACACAATGGCAAAGTAAGGGTGTATTTTGCTGCACAGTTTGTCGGTGCCGCCCACCTTGGCCACGGCAACCACACCCAGCACCGGAAAGCAGACTGCCGTCAGGGCCATGCCAAGAAACGCGGGCAAAGCGGCCGCTCCGGCCTGATACCCCACAAAAGGAGGAAAAATCAGATTGCCTGCACCAAAAAACATCGAGAACAACGTTACGCCTACCAGAAACAGTTCCTTCCCGCGCAATTGTTGTTTCATGGCACAGACCTCCTTCAAAATAGTAGTGTATGAAAGCAATCCTAGCACAGGCAAACCGTAAAAGGCAAGCCGAAAACTCTGTTTTCAGCAAATTGTGTGGAAACCTGCAAAAAAAGCCTGCCGAAACGGGGAAAATCACCATTCCGGCAGGGAAAAGATTCCAAAATGTTTTTTAAATAAGGACACAAAAAGAAGGGGTTCTGTGTATTTCGGCATCTGATTTTGAAAATTGTATTTGTATGGCGGGCAGTTAATCGCGGCAAAGTTTGCCGCGGTATGCAAGAAGCCCGCCGAGGTCCGCGGCCTCCACCCCGCGGGAGGCTAAAACGCGGCATGCTGTGCGGCTGCGCTGGCCGCTGCGGCAGTATACGAACAGCGGCCCGCCGGGAAGCGGCGCGGTTTCCAGGCGTTCAAGCGGCAGGTTGACACTGCCGGGAATATGGCCGCTGTGAAATTCACCCGGTGTGCGCACATCTACCAGAAACGCCCCGTGCGTTGCCCTGCAAAGGGCTACGCCGGCGTTGATTTCATAATGCTGCAGTTTCATAAAGCACCTCGCTGAGAGAAATGGAGATAGGGCCCAAGCCCATCCCTTGGGCAAAAGTTTGTTCCTGCGCCATCTTATGCGGCGGCCTGCCGGCTTTGCGCAAAGGGGCCGTGTTTGGGCATTGCCAGAAAAGAAAAATAGAGGTATGATAAAGAAAGTTTCTGTGTGCACACACAGGCGAAAATAGGAAAGGAAGAGGAAAATGAAAATTGCCGTAACCTATGAAAGCGGGATGGTGTTTCCGCACTTTGGCCATGCCCAGGCTTTCAAGGTGTATGATGTGCAGGATGGAGAAATAAAAGCGGCGCAGGTGGCACCCACACAGGGCAGCGGCCATGGGGCCCTGGCAGGTTTTCTGGCCGGGCTGGGGGTGGACACGCTGATTTGCGGCGGCATTGGCGCCGGGGCACGCCAGGCGCTGGCGCAGGCGGGCATTCGCCTGTTTCCCGGCGTTCAGGGCCCGGCGGATGAGGCGGTGCAGGCGCTGCTTGCCGGCACCCTGGCCTATGACCCGGATACGGTTTGCGCACACCACCACAGCGGCCACGAAGAGGGCCACACCTGTGCGCACGGCGGGGAAAACGGCTGCCAGCACGGCAGCTGCGGTGCATGAGGCGCGGTGGCCCGGAAGGTGAGGGCGCAGGGGCAGCGCCGGAATTTTACATGAAATTTACAATCGAATTCACACTTAGGGCTTGCACAACCGGGGTGTGTTGTGCGAAACTAGATTGAACCATAAATCAGGCCGTGGCAATGGGCTGCGGCTATCAGGGAGGAAAACGAATGTTCGCGGATTTTGTTGACGCGCTGATAGGTTCTCTGCTCTCCATGAGCGGGATGGACATCGCCAAAATGCTGGTGATGTGGGCCATTGGCGGCGTGCTGATTTATTTGGCTATCAAAAAGGATATGGAGCCAAGCCTTCTTTTGCCCATGGGCTTTGGCGCCATTCTGGTAAACCTGCCGCTCTCTGGCGCGGTAGACCAGATGCATGACGGCGTGTTGGAAGAGGGCGCCATTGACGTGCTGTTCCGCGCAGGCATTGCCAACGAGCTGTTCCCGCTGCTTTTGTTCATTGGCATCGGCGCCATGATTGACTTCGGGCCCCTGCTTTCAAACCCGAAGTTGCTTTTGTTCGGCGCGGCGGCACAGTTCGGCATTTTTGTAACCATGACGCTGGCGTGCGGGGTCAATATGATTTTCCCGGGCATGTTCAGCCTGCAGGACGCCGCCTGTGTGGGCATTATTGGTGCGGCAGACGGCCCCACGGCCATTTTTGTCTCGAACTATTTCGACACCAAATACTTGGGCGCCATTGTGGTGGCAGCCTACAGCTATATGGCGCTGGTGCCCATCATCCAGCCG
>CDZQ01002828.1_pt1 | contig 33271 bp, 41 predicted proteins | sample 554831 | NCBI WGS metagenome assembly CDZQ01 (sample SAMEA3182112, study PRJEB8094) | gut metagenome | biome: human; feature: gut; material: Stool; isolation source: human stools | place: Canada | collected 2013-05-06 | reverse complement strand
CATACAATCTATCCGGGGTTTGCCTACGGTTTGAGCCGGCAGGCATCAATGCCTGCCGGTGCTGTGTTATTTTTCCAGGATCTCCATAAATTCCTCGCCGGTGATGGTCTCTTTTTCATAGAGATATTGGGCAAGTTCATCAAGTTTCTGGCGATTTTCTTCAAGTATCCTTGCAGCTTTTTCGTGCTGTTTTTTCACAAGAGACACCACTTGTCTGTCTATCTCAGACTGGGTCTGTGCCGAGCATGCCAGAGTTGTGTCGCCGCCCAGGTACTGGTTGGTTACAGTTTCCATGGCTACCATGTCAAATTCGTCACTCATGCCGTATCTTGTTATCATAGCTCTCGCTATCTTGGTTGCCTGTTCTATGTCGTTGGAAGCTCCGGTGGATGATGAATTAAAGATAAGCTCTTCTGCGGCGCGTCCGCCTGTAAGGGTTGCTATCTTGTTTTCCAGCTCCGTCTTGCTCATCAGGTAGTGATTCCCCTCTTCCACCTGCATCGTATACCCCAGCGCTCCTGAAGTTCTAGGCACTATGGTTATCTTTTGGACAGGCGCAGATTGAGTCTGCTTAGCTGCCACGAGGGCATGGCCGATTTCATGATAAGCAACGATGCGTTTTTCCTCGTCAGTGAGGATTGCGTTTTTCTTCTGGTAACCGGCTATGACTACTTCTATGCTTTCTTCCAGGTCTGACTGAGTCACGCAGTCTCTGCCGTTTCTAACCGCGCGGAGGGCAGCTTCATTGACGATGTTGGCCAGCTCCGCTCCTGATGCTCCGGAAGCCATGCGTGCCACCTTGCTATAATCTATATCTCGATCTGTCTTAACCTTTTTGGCGTGCACTTTAAGGATATCTTCACGGCCTTTAAGATCAGGCAGTTCGACAGGTACACGACGATCGAATCTTCCGGGTCTCGTCAAAGCAGGATCTAGTGATTCCGGTCTGTTGGTAGCTGCCAGAATTACGACTCCGGTGTTGTCTTCAAAGCCGTCCATCTCTGTCAACAGCTGGTTGAGGGTCTGCTCTCTTTCATCGTTGCCGACCAAACGGCCGTCACGTTTTTGCCCGATGGCGTCTATCTCATCTATAAATACGATACATGGAGCTTTTTCTTTAGCTTGCTTAAATAAATCGCGCACCTTGGAAGCGCCCATGCCTACGAACATTTCTACAAATTCCGAGCCTGACATGGAGAAGAAAGGTACGTTGGATTCTCCTGCCACTGCTTTGGCCAGCATGGTCTTACCTGTTCCCGGAGGGCCTACCAGCAAGATGCCCTTCGGCATGGTAGCTCCGATATTTCTGTATTTGCTTGGGTCGTGGAGATATTCCACTATCTCGGAAAGGCTTTCTTTAGCTTCGTCTTCACCTGCCACATCAGAAAATTTTATTCCTTCTGAAGATTTAACATACACTTTAGCGTTACTTTTGCCCATTCCAAACATCATGGAATTTGCGCCGCCGGCATTCTTTATCATCTTTCTGGAAATATACTGTCCTATAGCTATAAATATCACTATAGGCAGCACCCAAGATACCAAAAGAGTTATCCACGGGTCTGTCTGCTGTATTATCTCGCCTGAAAATTCAGCTCCCGAATCAAAAAGACGCTGTGTTAAATCATCGTCAGGCATCATTCCTGTTCTGTATACTGTGGTATTCTTTTTATCAGTAAACAAAATCTGATTTTCCTGCTGCTGAACCTCTACCTGCCCTATCTGCTTGTTTTCGGTCATTGTCATGAATGTACCATAATCCACATCTTCTATCTGCTGCTCGGCCAATTTAGGCATAGCTAAAAGATTTATAAGAAGCAGAACTGCCATAACGATAAGGTAATAATATATAAGCGGTTTTTTTGGTTTTTTTACTTCCTGCATACTTGATATACCCTCCTAAGCTTATAATTCTGTGATTTCAGATTTTATTTATATATATTTATATATCATCTATTATCTCAATTATTTTTACTGGATTCTACTGTCATTTTTCTGAATATGTACTTACAAAGTTCAAAAATTGTAAAGAAATCATTTTTTCAAGCTGTTCAGCGAGTTTTTCTCTGTCTGTTTGAGGGTTTTTGCAAAAATCCAAGAGAGTACCCGCAAGTCCGAAAGCATTAAATCTGAGTAAAGTTTTCATGTCGCTATAATTGACAGAAATTTCAGGCATATTTTTCTTTAAAACTTCCAGAAGATAACCTTCAATCGCATCAGTTATAAGCTCTTCCAGCTCTGCTCTTTTACCTGAGTCCATCAGTTTTGATAATTCTATGAATCTATCTGATGAAAATGATATAAAAATTTCAAGAGCTGATTTCATGTCATCTGCCTTGAGACTCTCTGCAACAATATGCTCTGTTCCTTTGCATACTGACCACTCAAGTACGTCCATAAGATCCTTAAAATGATAATAAAAGGTCTGCCTCGATATATGGCACTCTTCTATAAGAGCAGTCACGGTTATTTTTTCGCTGCCTTTCTTTTTAATCATTTTGATCATTGTCTCTGCAATGATTTTTTTCATATCTTTTGGCATAAATTTCAACTCTCCAGTCATCTTCTAATGAGTTCGTTATAATTGACGTAAATTTTCCACTATCACAGGAACCAGTTGTTTTTTCCTTGAAACTACGCCTGAAAGTACGACTGCCGGTTCTTTGTTTTTCTCTGAAACATCATGATTTAAATCGAAAGATTCTGAAATCAATTCTAAAGCGCCATCACCCACGCACAATACTTCCGAGCTCTGTTCAGCAACATTAGTTAACATAAAAAATAATATGTCAAGTTCTTTTTCTCTCATTAAATCTTCCAGCGATGGCATTATTTTTTCCTTTATTTCAGCCAGTTCCTGACTGTTCATAGAGTTGATTTGTCCTACTCCGAAGGTCACGCTGCCAGAAGTAAACTGCTTGAAATCCATAGCGCATATCTGGCGTGCAGTCATTCCGCTGATATCGCTGCCGGCGTCAAACATTGCTTTTGCTAATTCTTCTATATTAATATCAGCAATTTTAGCCAGTTCAACGCAGATTTCTTTGTCTGTGGATGTACATGTAGGCGACCGGAACATAAGTGTATCGGAGATTATAGCTGCACACATCAAAGAAGCCATATCGGCATCTATTTTTATGTGGTTCTCTTTATACATCTGAGCCACTATTGTTGAAGTTGCACCTAAAGGTTGATTGCGAAAGAATACAGGTTCCATGGTTTCCACGCTTCCGATTCTATGATGGTCTATTATCTCAAGGATCTCAGCGTCAACAACGCCGTCTACTGATTGAGACCTCTCATTATGGTCTACTAAAATCACCTTTTTCTTTCTCGCACTCAAAAGCCTTCGCCTTGATATGAGCCCTATCAATTTTCCCGTTTCATCTAAAACCGGAAAGTCTCTGTACCTTTTTTTAGCCATGGTTTCTTTGATATCGTCTACCAGTTCGTCGGCATCAAAAGTAGTAAGATTCTCACGGCTCATAAAACACCTGACAGGTATGCTTTGATTTATCAATCTTGCTACAGTAAACGCATCATGAGGTGTACTTATTATAATTATTCCTTTTTCTTCTGCCAATTTTTTTATTGCGTCAGGCACTTTGGATCCTTTGCATACAACCAAACATGCAGCTTCCAGTTCTATGGCGCATAGCTGAGCCTCATACCTGTTTCCCAGTATAACCAGATCGCCCTTTTCTATGAAGTCCTCCATGATATCGGTTCCGGAAGCGGCTATGGCCACTTTGCCCGAGGTGTACTTATCTCTGCTGCTTTTTTCATCTGTTAAAGAATTCAACGCTTTTCCGGCAACTAAGAATCCGTCCAAAGTCTTGATGATGTTGGCATATGGAGTATGCGCTTTAGCAAGTATTTGACTGTCGTGCACATCCATATATGATGTGGCAATATCTCCTATAGTAATAAGCCCCTCAAGACAATTGTCTTTAACTATGGGCATAGTACGCATATTGCGTTCTTTCATCATTTTCCACGCATCTTTTATAGATGTTTCTCCGGAAATGCCCTCAACTCTGTTTATGTCCATGTCTTTTACCTGTAGACTGACATTGGACAAAAATTCAGGAGTATCAACATCAAATCGTTCTAACACGTATTTAGTTTCCTCATTAATTCGTCCTGCTCTGACAGCAGTATATTCCTCTCCTGTCAATATACGCTTAAGATTAGCATAAGCTATGGCTGAGCAAATGGAATCCGTATCGGGATTCTTATGTCCTATAACGTACACTTTTGTATTTTGTTCCATCTCCTTGTTTCCTCAATGTCAAAACCACCAGCTGATATATTGCCCCAAAACGGCTCATATCAATAGGCTGGCGGTTTACGATTTATTTTAGTTTACAATAAAATTATTATTTAATTCTATGTTCCGCATCACAGTAAACGCATCTGTAAACTTTCTTTTCCTTATCTACCAGTTTAAATGTATGAACAATTTCCTGCTCAACCGATGTAATACATCTAGGATTTTTGCATTTAACTACATTTTTAAGTGTATCCGGCAGCTCCATATGCAGTTTTTTGTCAAGTTTGCCGTCTTTTACTATATTTACTGTTATATTGCTGTCTACATATCCAAGAAGGTCATAGTCCAAATCTATAAGCTCATCTATCTTTACAATGTCCTTCTTGCCGTATTTGGTACTGGATGCGTTTTGTATGATGGCTACGCAATTATCTATCTTGTCAAGGCCCAAAAGCTCATACACCATCATACTCTTGCCTGCTTTGATATGATCTATAACTATACCGTTATTTACTCCGTCAATATTCATATTTATACCTCCTTTTTATCTTTTTACACCTATTTTGCTTCTTTTTTAATTCCTAAAAGGAACAGCATCAACGCCATTCTTATATGCTTTCCGCAAAGAGCCTGGAAGAAGTAGCAGGCTCTTGGGTCGTCGTCTACCTCTGTTGATATTTCATTTACTCTAGGCAGAGGATGCATTATCGTAAGGTCAGCTTTGGCTGGTTTTAATTTTTCCAGATCCAATATGTAGCTGTCTTTAAGTCTTATATAATCTTCTTCGTTGAAGAATCTTTCTTTTTGAACTCTGGTCATATAGAGAATATCCAGCTCAGGCATGGCCTCCTCCAGGCTTTCAACTTCTTTCCATTGAGCGCCTTTGGCGTTCATCTTTTCTTTCATATAATCAGGTACCTGCAGTTCTCCCGGAGAAATCAAGACAAATTTGATTCCTTCATAACGAAGCATGGCTTCTATAAGAGAATGTACTGTTCTTCCAAACTTCAAGTCTCCGCAAAGACCTATGGTCATATTGCTCAGTCTGCCTTTTTTTCTCTTGATAGTCAAAAGGTCTGTCAAGGTCTGAGTCGGATGAAAATGTCCTCCGTCTCCGGCGTTGATTATAGGAACTGTGGTCCTCTGTGCTCCTACTATAGGCGCTCCTTCTTTCGGATGTCTCATAGCAATAACGTCTACATAACAGCCTACTGTTCTGATAGTATCAGCTACGCTTTCGCCTTTAGCCGCTGAGCTGGAGTTGGCCTCAGAGAATCCTAAAACGCTTCCTCCTAATTCCAGCATAGCCGCTTCAAAGCTGAGTCTTGTTCTCGTGCTCGGTTCAAAGAACAATGTTGCCAGTTTTTTATGAGCGCATATGTTCTCGTAATCTTTATGATTTGCAACTATATCGTCTGCTACTTCTATAAGGCTGTCTATTTCCTCTACGGAAAGGTCTGTAATGTTGATTAAATTTCTGATTTCTTTCATTTACTTTACTCCTCTCATCCAACTTTCATCTGACGGATTTTCGCGAAAGCGAAGAATTCCGTCTTTAGCGTTATCTTTTATATAACCGCCTTCGGCGGCAACTTCAACTAAAGCATCCAGATCGCATAAGCTTACATTTTTCACTTTATGCTCTGCAAGCTTATCCAAGCCTTTTTTCATGCCGTATGTAAATATGCTGGCAATTCCCAAAACATCGGCTCCCGCTTCTCTCAAAGCTTCCACAGTGTCGACAGCTGAACCTGCTGTAGAAATCAAATCCTCTATTACTACGACTTTTTGTCCGGGAAGCAGCTTCCCTTCTATTCTGTTGGTTCTGCCGTGATCCTTAGCAGAGCCTCTTACATAACCCATAGGGAGGTTAAGTTTATAGCCTACAATAGCTGCATGAGCTATTCCTGCCGTGCTGGTTCCCATCAGCACTTCACATTCCGGATAAATATCTTTAACTATCTGAGCAAGTCCTTCTTCTACCTTATCTCTAACTTCAGGAGCAGTTAAAGTGAGTCTGTTGTCGCAATATATGGGACTTTTTATGCCGCTTGCCCATGTAAATGGCTCTTCAGGTCTTAAGAAAACAGCTCCTATTGATAATAACCCTTGAGCGATTTCCGTCTTGCTTACCATATTCCATCCTCCTATCTTTATAATAAACTGTGTATTTGCCTTAATTATCTGTTCCTAAAAAGTCTTTTACGCATCTGTCGTAAGCAGCTTGAGGATCTTCTGCCTGAGTTATCGGTCTTCCTACGACTATGTAATCTGAGCCTTCTCTGGCAGCAGCTTCCGGAGTCATGACTCTTCTCTGATCCTGGGTGTCTCCTCCTGCAAATCTGACTCCCGGCGTAACTGTTAAAAATTCGTTTCCGCATTTCTCATGAACAGCTCTGGCCTCCAGCGGAGAGCATACAACACCGTCAAGCCCTGCTTTTCTGGCATTGTAAGCATAGTCCATGACCACTTTTTCCAGAGGCATATCTATGAGAAGCTCTTCTTTCATCACTGCCTCTGTCGTAGAAGTAAGCTGGGTTACTGCTATCAAAAGAGGTCTTGTTCCGTCTGGTCTTGTAAGACCTTCAAGGGCGGCCTTCATCATGTCTATGGTTCCCGCAGCATGAAGATTTACCATGTCTATATCCAGCTTAGACAGCACCGCCATGGCCTTCTTCACTGTATTAGGTATATCATGAAGCTTTAGATCAAGAAATATCTTGTGTCCTCTAGCCTTTATTTCTCTGACTATCTGAGGTCCTTCTCCGTAAAAAAGTTCCATTCCTATCTTTACATAAGGTTTTTTCGCTTTAAAGTTATCCAGAAATTTCAAAGTTTCTTCTGCAGTGGCAAAATCCAAAGCTACTATTACATCTTTAGCCATTAATGGGCACCTCCTATAATATCTTTTAATGAATTTATACCGTATTTTTCCATGGTTTCAGGAAGTTTATCTATTATATCTCTGCATGCGTAAGGATTTATCAGGTTTGCTGCTCCTATTTGGACCGCAGTTGCTCCGGCCAGCATCATCTCTATGACTTCCTCTGCTGTGGAAACACCTCCCATGCCCACTACAGGAATTTTAACTGCCTCATATACCTGATACACCATTCTGAGGGCCACGGGAAGTATGGCATGTCCTGAAAATCCACCCATCTTATTGGCAATGACAGGTTTTTTCGTCTTTAAATCTATTCTCATACCCAAAAGAGTGTTTATGAGGCTTATGCCGTCTGCTCCTTCAGCCTCGCAAGCTTTGGCAATTTCTGCAATATCTGTAACGTTAGGTGAAAGTTTCATTATCACCGGCTTGTCGGCCACCTTTTTTACAGCTCTCGTCACTTGAGCCGCTCCCTGGGCAGTGGTGCCGAAGGCCATTCCTCCGCCATGAACATTAGGGCAGCTGATATTTACTTCCAGCCAGCCTATCTGGTCCTGACCTGCCAGTTTCCTTGCCACATTAACGTATTCTTCCACGCTGAAGCCGCTTATATTTGCCATAATTTTTTTATGGTAAACTTTCTTCAACTTAGGCAGTTCTTCTTCTATGACATGGTCTGCGCCGGGATTTTGCAAGCCGACAGCGTTTATCATTCCGTCAGGCGTCTCTGCGATTCTGGGAGTAGGATTACCAAACCTTTCTTCCAATGTAGTGCCTTTGCATGAAAAAGCGCCGAGACAATTGATATCATATAATTCCGCATATTCCATACCGTATCCGAAAGTTCCCGAAGCCGGAATCACCGGATTGGAAAGTTCCAAGCCGCACAAATTGATACTCATGTCCTTTTTCAAATCGGCTACCATATTATCTCCTCCCTTTCCAGCACAGGTCCGTCCTTGCATATTCTTTTGCTGCCGTATTTTGTCTTGCACGAACATCCCATGCAGGCTCCGAATCCGCAGCCCATTCTCTCTTCAAAGCTGTACTGGCCTGAAGTTACAGCATTTTCCTCTATAGCCTTGAACATGGCCATAGGCCCGCAGGTATAGAAATACGTGTATTCCAATGATCTCAGTATGTCAGTAACAAAACCTTTTGTTCCTGTAGAGCCGTCCACCGTAGTTATGTACGTTTCCACACCCATCTCTTTAAATTCATCAAAAAGGAATATCTCCTCACCGGTATTAAATCCCAGTATAGCTTTTACTTTTTTCCCTTGAGAAATAAGCTCCTTGGCCAGTCCATATAATGGAGGTATGCCTACTCCTCCTCCTATCAGCACAGGATTATCGCCGCTTTTGGAAGTATCGTATCCGTTACCCAGGCCGACCAGAACATCCAGCCTATTTCCTTTTTCCATAGATGCCAGCGCCTCTGTACCTTGTCCTACTATCTTATATATCAGCGTAATCTTGCCATCTTCCATATCACATATGGAAATAGGTCTTCTGAGAAATAGCCCTTCTATCTTAATGTTGACAAACTGCCCCGGTTTCTTAATGCTGTCAGTATCGCCGGAAATCACCATTTTCATGGTATTTTTAGCCAGAACGACGTTTTCTTCTATTATATATATGTCCTGTTTCATTTCTGCTCCTTAATATCCCATACTGTAGCTCCGCCGGCGACTGTTTTCAGACATCTTCCGTATACTTTCCAGCCGTCGAAAGGCGTAGCTTTGCCCATGGAAATGAAAGATTCGGAATCTATTGAATATTCTGTCTCCAAATCCCATACAGCATAGTCGGTGTCCATATCCGGCATGGCCAAGCCGAATCTTTTTCTTGGGTTGTAACACATAAGCTCCAGCACCTTATCTAAAGACAAAATGCCGGTTTTAACCAATTCAGTATATATTACCGGAAAAGATGTCTCCAGCCCTGTTATACCCATGGCGCTGCCTTCTAGCCCTTTGGCTTTTTCTTCAGCTGAATGAGGCGCGTGGTCTGTGGCTATCATGTCTATAGTCCCGTCCAGAATGCCTTCTATCAACGCTTCCCGGTCCTGCTTGCTCCTGATAGGCGGATTCATCTTAAATCTTCCGTCCTCTTTGAGCATATCATCGGTTAAGGTCAGATAGTGGGGAGCGGTTTCGCAGGTAACATCGATCCCGGCCTGTTTAGCTTCTCTTATAAGCTGAACGCTTTCCTTGGCTGACACATGGCATACGTGATATCTGCAGCCTGTCTTGGCAGCCAGCTTTAAGTCTCTCTCTATAGGCTTGTATTCGCTTTCTGAACAGATTCCCTTGTGTCCGTGTTGAGCGGCGTAACTGCCTGCATGTATGTATCCTCCGGCCCTGAGTTCCATATCTTCGCAATGGGCGGCTATGAGCTTGCCTGTTTTTTTTGCGATTTTCATGGCGCTTTCCATAAGCTCAGGTGAATTAAGGCCGACTCCGTCATCGCTGTATCCTGCCACGAAAGGCGCCATCTCTTCCATATCGGAAAGTTCCTGTCCTTTTTCTCCTTTGGTTATGGAGCCGTAAGGTATCACATCTATGCATGCCTCTTTTTTTATGATTTTTAATTCTTGCTCCAGGTTTGCCAAACAATCGGGAACAGGCTGCAAATTAGGCATGGACATCAATAAACCGTATCCGCTCCTGGCAGCTGCCATTGTTCCGGTTCGTATCGTCTCCTTATAAAAAAATCCCGGCTCTCGAAGATGAACGTGTACATCTGCGAAAGTAGGGATAATAATAACGTTTTTTTTCAATTCACTGTCGTAATCGTTTTTTAACTTGATGTTTGCCGTCTGTAGTTCTATGGCTCTCATGGATTCCTCCTTTGAATTGAAAGTATATATCTTTATATCTTGGATAGAATACCACTTTATATGCGGTTAGTCAAGAGAAATTTTTTATTCAATCATCATTCAATCATCATTCAATCAGTCTATCTGTCTATTCAATCAATCGAGGCATTCTAACATAGTCAGACTCATCATAAAGGTTTCTTCCCGATGCTAAATTAAATATATCTGCCGCAAGAATGTCCTTTTCTATAGCTGACATAAGAGCAACGTCGTTTTGAGCGTCTTTATTAATATTGGTTATTCTAGGCAAACTGCAAATGCCTTTTTTCTTCACTTCCTTTAAATACCTGCTGCCGGCTTTGTTGAAAGCCAAAACCCTGATATAATTAGGATATAAATCAGGTGCGCCTATATCTAACAGTACATGTGAAATAAATCTTTCTATCCTGGTCCTTGTATATCGCTTAGATTTTAAGCGCTGTATCAGTTGATCATACGCAGAAGCCTTTCTTATTTCATTTTTCAGCTTGTTTCCCAGGCCCTCCCCGCCGGCAAACACTCTATCCAGTTCTTCTCGAGAAGAAGTCAGAACTTTTGCACATATAATTTGAAAAATTTTATCTTCCGATGGGTGCAAAGCTTTTTTCAGCATCTCAGTTGACGGTTCAGGTGTAAGAGTTTCCACATTTTTGTTGATTTTTACCATGCTTCTGATGGCAGAAGCAGAGGCCATATCCTCACACGGCTCCAACTCGTTATATCCCGGTCCCTGCCTTTTTACAGTAACAGGCTTGGCGTTTTGAATGCGCTTAAGATATTCTATGGCTAAAATATTGTTAGGCAAATCCAGCAAATCAGCCTTTTCATCTCCCAGTATCAAAGCCACGGCGTCCCTTCTCGCTCTGGGATAAGAAAGTCCCTCTTTGACTTTCTCCCTTACAAGCTTCTCTATCAAAGTTTCTTTTTCATTCATTGCCCGGGAAATCTCTTTGAGTTCCTCTATATTTCCCGATTCGCTTCCGAAAGAAATCCAATCTGCACCCAGATTCTCTAAAATTTCCACAGCTGCCGAAGCAAATACAGGAGCTGAATTGCATGCGAACACAGTAGGGATCTCTACTACCAAATCGATTCCGCATTTAACAGCTGCCTCTGCTCTCTCCCACTTGCTGCATATGGCCATGTGACCTCTCTGCACAAAATTTCCGCTCATGGCTGCAACCGAAATCTGAGCTCCCGTGGCCAGCTTGGACTGTTCTAAATGATAAAGGTGCCCATTGTGAAAAGGGTTATATTCTGCTGTTATTCCTACACATTTGTTATTCATACATTTATAATACCACAAAGTGGACCAATATTACAGCTACAATTGCTGCTATCATTCCATGGGTTATTTTCATCAAAAAGATGTCTTTTATGCCTATACCGGTTTTTCTGGTCATGGAAGCTGATTGGCCTACGATGGACATTCCTCCGAAAGATACCATCATGGCCGCAAGTACGGTTTTCATTTCAATCCCTATATTGCACATTCCCATCTGATTGATGCCTACAGTCATTTCCATAAAGCCTTTTATACAAGAACACAAAGTTTTGTCATTGATAGCTGCAAATAATCCCGCTTTGTCCAACAAGTTGATTCCTATGGTGAAAATTATAAGATATGCCAAGATTATGGCCATGGATTTGAAACCTCCCATTATGGCATAAGTGAAGTTTTCCATATAGTCGCCTTTTGGCTTGAATTCCGCAGCCTGCACTTTATGCGGCTTGCCTTTTTTATTTGCATAAAGCAAGCCGTTTAAAATTCCTCCGGCATAATGCGCTATGGTTACCAAGACCGCAGCCTTGCTTGAACCGATAAATTGTCCTATGGTAAATAGTATGAATGCCGGGCCTGTAACCATAGAGTAACTCAAGACCCATCTGCCTTCATCCAGGGAGAGCCTTTCCTCCTTTACATAATCTCCCACTACCTTTGCTCCCATAGGGTATCCGGATAATACCGCCATAATAAAAGGATATACTCTCGGCGGCAGTTTCTGTAAGTCTCCTGTCCTCTTTATAAAATCCGAGAAAATGAAGAAAGGCAGCAGCACAGGCACTATGGAATTGGCCCATATGATTATGGCTGTTTTAGAGCCTTCTTCAGTTACATCAGGAAAAGCTACCATAGCAAAGGCAAAAAATGACGCCAAAGCTACTACCATTTTATTTACAAGAAGTTTTTTGTCTCTCATATTACAGCATATTAAGTTTTTTCTTTTTCTTGCGAAAAAAATATAGTAAAATAAAAAAACCTTCTGCAAGCCTGTCTAACGTAATCGGTCTCGCAAAAGGTTTTATTTTTCTGTTTTATAGCGTTTTACTCTTCTTCAAGGCTTTCGGCGAAAGTACCTGATTCTACCTCGTTTTGAGTTTTATATGCCAAATTTTTCATTTCCTCTCTGTTAGCAGCCAAGATCTCATTGATCTGGTTAAAGGTTGTCTCTAAACTAGTATACATTTCTCCAAAATATTTCATATTGAGTTCGTCCATCTTTTGCTGCATATCGTATAGCATCTTATCAACGTAATCATAAGTTCTCATCCTCATAACGCGGGCATGAGTTTCAGCGTCCTGTTTGATTTCTGCTGCCAGCTTGGTCGCCCTTATGGTTATATCATCTGTTTCTACCAGATAATCAGCTTGTTTTTTAGCCTCTCGTATTATGCGCTCATATTCTGTTTTTGCTTCGGCCAGTATTCTGTCCCTCTCATCCCTTATCCACTTGGCCTGCTGAACGTCATCAGGCAATGCAAGTCTTATTTCGCGAACAATCTGGAAAATCTCTTCGGCATCAAGCATTATCTTGCCTGTCAAGGGAAGTCCTGTTGCTTCGTCAACTATATCCTCTAATTCTTCAAGCAGTTCTAAAACTTTCATCGTATTTTCCATTACTTGTTCAATCTCCTTTTCATCTTTTCTAACACACAAGGCGGCACCAGCATGTCCCCTTTGCCTCCTAAAGAGATCACTTGTTTGGCCATGGTGGAGCTTATGAATGCGTATTTAGAATCGGCCATAAGAAACACTGTTTCTATCTTATCATTATAAAGATACTTATGCAGCTGCGCCATCTGCTGCTCGCTGTCAAAGTCGGACATTCCTCTAAGGCCTCTTACTACCACATTAAACCCATTATCATTGACAAAATCCGCCAGCAGTCCGTCACACATATCAACCTTTACATTGGGAAGATGCGCTACTGCCTCTTTGATCATCTCCATCCTCTCCTGAAAAGAAAACATGGTCTTCTTTTCGAGATTGACCACAACTCCGACGACCATCTCGTCAAAAATACCGGCTGCTCTCTCTATTATGTCCAGATGGCCCAAAGTAAGCGGGTCGAAAGAGCCGGCATATAGTGCCTTAGTCTTCATAATTGCCTCCGAATTCTTTGATTTTTATTTTATCATACAAGGTTAAAAGAAGCAACTGTTTATCTTGGCAATAGAAACCATCTACAAAAAGAAACTGTTTTCCTTCCTGCCTTGGCAAGCGTCTCCCAGTCTGTCTATCAATGCGTCTACATATTCCTTGGGTATACTTCTGCTTCTGCAGATCTCTATACATCTCATGCAGCCTATGCAAATCTCTTTGTCTGTTTTTCTGCCGTCTTTTGATATGGCACCGACAGGACATTTGAGAGCGCACATTCCGCAACAAACACATGTGCCTTCATCAACCATTATGTTTATTGATGACCGGTGCCTTTCCTTATACGGTCTGCTTCCTGGTATATCAGGTTTTTTATAGTTATGACTCATCAGCTTTTCAGCCGCGCTGGCAGCAAATTCCTTAATCTGCATTTTATCCTGTTCATCGGGACGTCCTTTTCCAAAGATGTGCATAATATTATGCTCCGTAGATACAGCCGCTGCACCTATCACTTTGAATCCGTTTTTTTCCGCTAAATCAGAAAGCTCTAGCAGCGAATCTTCAAAAGCCCTGTTTCCAAAAGTTATGCACACAATTGCCGACGTATTATTGCCATGAATATTCATAAGCCTTTCTTCTGCAGTTATGGGTACTCGTCCCCCATAACAAGGTGCAGAAAATATGCATAAGCTGTCATTATCAACGCTTATTCGCTCTGTTGAAGCTTTGCATAGATCGAGCAAAATCTTTTTCCCTTTAAAATTTTCCGCAATATATCCTGCAACCTTCTTACTTCTACCTGTAGGGCTAAAAACTATTTCATATATTTTTTCCATATACTTAAATCTCCTATAGAATAGATAAAATAATGCCGCTTTTTTCTAAAAAACATTTTACAAAATATAAATAACCTTTACAACTTTTTTATTTCACAAAAATACATATATTTTATATGGGAAAAATATAGACGAATTAGTCTGTAAATATGATTAAGGAGGATTTGTTTATGAATATTATGAAATAAATAAGCTTGAATAAACTTAAGTGAATTTGAATAAATTTAAATAATCTTAAAACACAAACTCCACGAATTCTTGAAATTTCCGTTATTTTATAGGAGCGCCCCCTATAAATATACCCAAACAAAGAAGATTTATAGGAGTGGTGATATCGATAGCCTCATAAGATGATACATTCCTAAGAGTTCCTATTGACACAATTAGGCAGACTTCAACATATTATGACATGATAATATTAGAATCGACAATTTCAAAACTAGGAAAAGCTCTCCCACCAACTTAAATACTTATACATTTGATAAGACAGAGCCGTACTCCCTTTGCAAAATCCCTATAAAATCACGAAAAAGTACAAAATTTATAGGAGCCATATCCAGCCTGTCAGGGCAGAATGGATACAAGGTTCAAAGAACGGCAAACATCCGCTCTATTTGTGTTGCTCCAATCGTTATAGCACATGTTTTTTATCTTTTATTTCCCGCTATTTTATAGCTGACGTCTATGCGACGGCATATTTCATCAAAAGGAACTTTGCCGTCCAATAATATCGTATACCAATGATTTTTATTCATATGCCATCCCGGATAATAATTGTCCTGCTCAAGAAGCGATTTTATCATCTCAGGTTGCTCCCTTAGGTCGATAATTTCAACAATCTCATCTGATTCCAGCCCCAATTTTTTCTTTGAAACGGTCAGTAATGCACCGTACCATTTCCTATTGTCTTTTCTTCGCCATATGGCGTTGTCGGGGAATTTTTCCCAAAGGAACTCCGGCTCATCGCCATAAATGTCACGTACATGGGCTATTAGGGCTTTTGTCATGTTTGATTTAAATACATCCGGCACGCAGCATTTCTTTGCTATATCCGTAAGTAAAATTTCATACTCATTTCTGACCTTGCCGACAAACTCGCCGGCGGCACTGCTAGCAAGATGCATCGTATAAGGCTCGTTGATAGCAGTGTCGATTATTTGAGCGCTGACTTTCCTCTCGCCCGATATGATAACCTGAATGACTAATCCGCTGTCCTTAAGATTCTGTTCATAGATATATGCTTTTCCGTTAAAGACAAAACCATAAGGCTCTAAATTTGAAACTATTATTGATTTTCTCTGAAATATTTTATCAATTATATCCATAATTTTATTCTCAATCCAGCTTCTCTATATTCACCGTAGCTATAGCTGACTGGGCCGGCTTTCCCGTCAAAAGGTCTTGAGGCGCCGGTACCAGCATCATAAATCCCTCTTTCCCGTAACGGTTTTCATAGCCTTGGGCGTATTCTTCACTGACAGAAATATGAGCTACTTTCCCTATGACCATGGATGTGATACCGGCTCCGCTCAAATCCTGAACCTGCTCCAATTTGCATTCTACGTTCATAAAAGCTTCTGCTATTAGCGGAGCATTTATTGCATTGGCAGCCTCCATAGTAAAGCCGCCTACTTGAAACTCATCGTCTTCCATATGATTGCTGTGAATAGTCTTAACCAGCCTGTCATAATAACTTATAGGCAGAAAATTTATTGCGAAACATTTTTCTCGCTGTATGTTGGCATAAGTATGGGTATGCTGATACAGGCATCCCATGACGGCAAAGAAAGCTGTCTTATCTCCGTGGAAACAGCTCCACGAATGTAAACACACGTTAGGTTTGCCGTTTTCCTTCCATGTGGTTACAGCAAACAGGACCTGCGGTATAGCCGATGTGGTTTCGAAATGAGAGAACAATTCAAATTCCTCAGGATATGCCGCCTTAAAATATTTTGGAAAATCTTCGCTTATATGAATCTTCATATTATTTTCTCCTCGCTATCAATCATTACCATTGTTTTTTTATCTTGCCTATAAAAAATATCACACCAAGAATAACAACCACAGAAGCAAAGCCTATCCATAACGGTGAAACCACCCATATCCAGTGCCAATTTATTTGTCCGGTAAGTTTAAGGCCGATAAAAAGCAGCGTCAATCCGCTGGTAAAACCCATACCGGTATTTTTGACAGTTTTTTCATTGCTCCTCTTCCATGATGTGAATTTAAGCGACATCCCCAAGAAAATCAATAGCAATCCTACAGAAATTATTATTATGGATATACTCTGTTCAAGATCATTTAAAGTAGGAATAAAAAGCATTATGGCGCCAATTCCCATTATTACATTGGATATTATCTGTAAAATTCCTGTTTCTCTATTGCTTTCTATAACATTGCTGATAACTTGATCACTTTTTTCAATGATATCTTCTTGTTGAATCCTTTCGCCGTTGAAAAGCTCTGTCAAAGTTACTCCAAGAGCAGAACACAAAGGCTTATATAGTGAAGGATCCGGTAGGTTCCTGCCGGTTTCCCTTAGTTAAAAATATTACTCTTGTTGATTACTCAACTTTTCCAATAAATCGGTAATATATCTCAATTTCCTGTATTCTTTCGTTATCCTCATTCGTTGTTGCTTCATGTATGAGGATTTTTTCTATCATGGCATTTAATAATGGTGCTGTCAGTTCCTTTGGTACGGAATATTCCTTGATTAACTCAATCCACTTTTCAGCACCTATCATATCCTGTTCCATTTTACTTAGTTCTTCTCTTAGGCTTGTTATCTGCTGTTCCAGTTCTATCTGTTCTTTTTGGTACTTGCTGGACAACATCACAAAATTTCGCTCTGTTATCTTCTCACAGGCTCTATCTTCATACATTTTCGCAAATAAACGGTCAATCTCATTTTGTCTGTTCTCGGCTTTCTTCAATGTACTTGCCTTTTTCTTCTTTTCCCGTATTCTCTCTGCATTGCCAGCTTTCTGTATCTTGTTCAATACCTTTTCTTCGTCCTGCTGTACTGCCTTAGCCCAATACTGCAAGCGTTCCAATACGGCTTGATACAGCACATCATAACGAATGTAGTGCATAGAACAATTACCTTTGCCAAACTGCCCGTAGTAACTGCAAGCATAATAACTGTAAGGCGTTTTATTTGTCTTATTCGTTCCAAATCTCATAGACCAACCACAATCCGCACACTTGACAAGCCCTGCAAAAATCGGCGTTGCCTTTTCCTTTGTCTGTCTGCGTCTTGATTTTATCTGCTCCTGCACACGATAGAACACTTCCTTGTCAATAATCGGCTCGTGAGTGTTTTCTACTCGAAACCATTCACTTTCGGGCTTACGCACTTTCTTTTTGCTCTTGAACGATACCGTAGACTGCATATTGTGAACACTGTTTCCGATATAAACCTCACTTTTCAATATCGCCTTGACATGAGCAATCGTCCACTCATAACGCTTACTTTCGGGTTTTCCCTCAAAGATATGTGCAAAAGTACCGTATCTTGTAAAATTTAGCCATGACGCTGTCGGAACTTTTTCTGCTCTTAACTGCTTTGTGATTTTTGCACTTCCGTAACCTTGATAGGCTAGGGAAAAGATTTTTTCAATAATCCATTTTGTTTCATCATCAACCAACAGTTTTCCTTTGATGTCAGGGTGTTTCTTATATCCTAACGGAGCATAAGCACCGTAATGAGCCCCCTCCGCAAACTTTGTCTTAAATGCTGATTTGACTTTACGGCTTGTATCTCTTGCCACCCATTCATTGATGATGTTCTTAAATGGTGCAATCTCACTTTCGCCTTTTTCGCTGTCTACACCGTCATCAATCGCTATGTAGCGGACATTATGACTAGGGAAATACAATTCTGTATATTGTCCTGTCATAATATAATTTCTGCCAAGACGGGAAAGGTCTTTCGTTACAACACAGTTGATTTTTCCTGCCTCTATATCCTCAATCATTCTTTGAAAACTCGGTCTGTCAAAATTTGTTCCCGACCAGCCGTCATCAATATATTCATCAATGACATTCAAATGATGTTCTTTTGCATATAAACGCAACATACTTCTCTGTGTGGTAATGCTGGAACTTTCGCCCTGTAATTCATCATCTCGGCTTAACCTAAGATAAAGTGCAGTATTGTAAATCTGTTGTTTCATTGTCAGTTATCCTCCTTTATAACTAACCCGTGTTTACAATACCTGCTTGCAAGTAAAGTATAACACGGGTACTTTTTGTCATTCAATCTATTTCTTACAACTGCACCGATTTTATGCGATTGTCTGCTTTGCTTTTTCCAGCATGACATCAGTTAGAAGTTCTTCCATTGTTTTGCCCTTTTCGGAAAAATGCTCTTTTACTACAATCTTTGTCTTTCCTCTGTTGCCAATGCCACACTTGCCATTTTTCTTTTGAATTGTTTTTACAGCATTATCAATAACACATACCCCCTTTCTGTAAAATCTTTCTAAGCAATTCAACGGCTTTTGTCATAGCCCACAGGAGTTCCACCTCTGCATAGTTCTTATGTAGCCGTACCCATTGCGTGCGACGCTCTTAATGCTCAAGCTGTGGCTGTACGGGAGTATCATTATCTGACAGTACAGGTCATGGCGATAAAAGAGGACAAATCTTTTACAAGAACACAAATAGGTTTTCGCTCGCTCTTGCAGGGGAAAGGTCGTAGCGTATTTGTTTCAACGGCTCGCTGTCTGTCAAACGTATTGAATTGCTTTATTCAGTTGTCAAAGAACACGAAAGAAGAAAATCATCTTTCCTATATACCGCGTTGGAAAAGAGGGGAAACGTAACCAAAATCCAAAACTTTTTCCCTTTTTCACTACTATCTGTACAGCAAACGTCCATTTGCTAAGTTGAAATAGAAAAATTTTAACTTCTTTTCATGCACCATATAGGGATAGAAATTGTCATTTTGCTAAGTTGATGATGAAAAAAGATTGTTTTTCTTTTCACACCCTAACTACCCAGGCCATACCGTTACTGCCAACTATGGAATGAAATATTTTCTTTACTCCATACAGGAAACGGAAACCATGAATTGTTAAGTTGAGAATAAAGTATTTTCCTCTTTTCATAGAACACTTCAAAACTTTTTTCTTCTTTCACATCATATAGGGACAGCAAGCCCCGATTTAATGACCTATTTTCAAAAAAGTTTAGATTTCCTGTTCTCGCACCATATCTGTACGCAAGTTGATGTTTTGTTGCAGATTTGATAAAAAAGTTCATTTTTCTTTTTCACTCCATATAGGGAATAAAAATGACTCTTTGCTGACTAAATCTGAAATTTTCCAATTACATTAAAAAATACCGTCATTCTCTTGTGGAACAGCGGTATCTATACGTTCTTCTATGGTTGATTTCTCTAATTGTAATAAATGTTTATGCTTGTCTTTAAGTTCTGCCTGCTCAATCATATCTTTCAATATCGTTGTATGATTTTCTTCGTCTAATGCCTGTACCATTTTTATGGTTGGTGCGACCTGTCTTTGTAGCCAATGCAACGCCTTTTGTAAAGTGTAAGGCTCTGGCTTTGTGGTTAAGCGTATCGGCTCTCTGTTTTCCCCTACAAACCATGCCCAATCATCATTTGTTATCCATTGACTTTTTGGCTTGTCGTCCTCTCTGTCAACAAAGCGGACATAATGATTGATGATAGAAAAAGCGGTGCGTTCAGCGTCCCGATAGGTCAGTAAATCTACAACCGCATAATAGGCTCGTTCGTTCTTCATGCGTATTTCAAAACGGTTCTTAATCTCCGTATCTTCAATTTCTGTGCCATTCTTGACATACTGCTCATAATTTTTCTGATAAGCACACATATATAATTCGCTACTTGTTGAACCGAGATATAAGGTTTCTCCTGTATTCTTTGGTAAATCGCTACCGCATTTTTCTGTACCGCTGTAATCTTTCTGCATACGGAAGTAGGAGATACATTCGCCAGCCTTGTATTTTTCCTTTAACTTTGGAATATCCAATATTCCTGCTTTATCATTGATAGCCAAATCAAGCCGTTTCATCACACCACCAGCCGTCATACAATCCAGCATGAAGTCATACCATGAGCGTTCCTGTGCCAGTAGATAACATTCCATTTGCCGACAGCCTTTGCCTTTCAGTTCCAATAAAACACCTAAATGCTCCTGCATGGAACACATGATATTGATGTCGCCAAGTACATATTTGCTTTCATATCCGTATTTTCCATAATCTTCATAAAGCATGTAATTAGATTTCAGTTGTAATACATCACGGATAATCGCCAATGCGTCCGTAGTAGGAAAGCGGACACGAAAGTAATCAATCAATAAGAATAGTGGTTCTTGCGGATTGAAACGCTCAATCTGTTTTTCTATGATTTCTCTTAATTCGTCATTCAATGGCTGTTTTCCTTTTTCAATGCGGTTGTAATATTCACGGCTGATACCACAGGCAACAGCAAGCCTTGTTTGTGTTACTCCGTATTCCTCACGCTTTTGTCTTAGTTCTTCAATAAAGTTTTTATCATTCATTCTTCAATTCCTCCAATCAAAAAAGGCAACTACCATAATTGATAATTGCCTGTCATTAAAAATCTGTATAGAAAAAGCAGTCAATCCTAAGACTAACTGCTTTGTGTGTATGGATATAAAATTGCTTCTAATCTTGAATAGGTATCCAAATTTCAATAACTGAATTATCACTATTCCAATGAAAACGATAATCGTATTTTTCAAAGTGTAGGATAATATCTTTTATAGGAATATACGATGTACTAGGAATAATTTCTTCATAAATCTTGCCATAAGTTTCATATATTTTATCCATAGCACCAATATGCTCCACAACCAAATATTTATAAGACGGTATTTCTTTATACAGAAAGCCCTCTGGGGTAATGGTTCTTTGGGGAATAGAACAGAAATAATAAAGTTTTCCATTTCTTCTTTCCATAAAAGCATATTTTACCCAATTTCCTGATTGTGAAAGATACGCTTTTTTCAAACTACTGTTAAACTTTCTCCAAAACTGTGTACTAATCTGAATATTCTTTTTTTGATAATTAGTCAGTTCTACTTCCTGCCCAATAACTGCAAATGCGTTTAATTCCTTTATAGAAAAATTTATCATTTTACCTTGTGAGAAGTGATAACGGTATAACTGTACGCATTTACCGTTATAATACAATTATCAATCGTTATATACCAGTTTTTTCCTTTTCTTGTGATTTCCGCATTAGAAAGGCTAATTTTTTCTTTGCACCATTCAATTACATTTTCTACATTCAAAGATAAGTTCTTTTTAATTCTAATAACGCCAAGTTCAGTTGTGTGAAGTCTTCCTAAGTTTTCCAGTAATTCATTTTCCATATTTTGATACCTCATTTTTCAGCAAATTTATTTGTATGTTTTATACCCCAATTATAACATTCTCATATCAGCACTACAATAAAAATAATTAAGCACCAATAATCTTATTGAACATCTCCAACCGTAAATCTTTCACACCATCAGTGATAAACACTGAGCTGACAGCAATTACGACAACTACCATAATTGCCTGCACTTAAATTTCTGCAAAAGAAAACGACAATCAATTTCTTATTTTTTGAAATCAACTGTCTTTCTCATATTTACTATTCAATTTTCATAGTGATATAGGTACAATTTATATCACTACTGTAAAAATGGGGTTTTGCCTTATAAATACAGCGTTTTCCGCTTGTTAGTGTATAGTGTTTCTTGTTTTTTGTGCCCCCCTTGTTAGATAACGGGGGCTTTGAACGGCTCGCAAGCTCGCCGAACCGCCGAAGCGAACCGCCCCCTTGCAAGCATGGCGGAAAAATCTTAAGGATTTTCCCGCCAACGTGGTCGGATCGCTCCGTCGGTTTAACAGCTTTTCTGTTTCTCTCTAGTTATCTACGCATATAAATCAAATCGGTTATTCCGTTATAAGTCTGTGTTTTACAAAGCCTTAACTTTATTTCCCTGTCTATGTTGCCCAAAAGACGAACCCCATTTCCTAACAGAGTAGGAATAACAGAAATGTAATATTTATCAATCATATTTTTGCTTACCAACTGCTGAACAAGATTTGCTCCGCCACAAATCCAAATATCCTTTCCTGCTTCTTGTTTTAGCCGTTCCAATAATAAAACAGGATTTTCACTTGTAAAATGAATTTGTTGGGAAGAATTGCACTCTTTATGTGTTAATACATAAGTTGTAAATTTATTATATACCCATTCTTGCGGAGAAAGTTCAGTAACAACCTGATGAGAAGTATTCCACCCCATTAAGACAGTATCTATATCTTTGGTAAATTCTGTATAAGTGTCGATGTTTTCATTGTCATTTCCATGACCATTTAGCCAAGCTACTCCACCATTACCGTCCGCAATATATCCGTCAAGGCTCATGGCAATAAATAAAACTACTTTTCTCATTTTTTCTCTTTTATAAATACAAACAGGAATTTATTTCTCTTTTTTACTCATAAGGGAACAACTGATTGCTACAAATAAACCCATTAAAATCCATGGAAATGCTGCTCTTATAAAATCACTAACCATACTTTATTCCTCCTTAAATTCCAATTTCCTTAGTTCTACAAACTGAAATTTTTGCCTATGAATGTATCTTGTTCTTTATACGCAAACAGGCTTCTGTGTGCATAATCCAATGTCTTGAAAACGGCATTTGAATTAGTCCACAAATATCTTTATTACACCAATAATCAATCAGCCAAATTGCTTTTTCATTGTCGTTTACTACATTCAACGATTCTAAGTATCCTTTTCTTTCTTTCGGTATTTTTCTTTTCAATTCATCATAAGATAACCGTTCAAGCATTTTCTCAGTGCTTTCCCATACTTCGAAAATATATAAATATAATTCTTCCAGATTAAGCTGTTTTGAAAAGTCTGCAATCTGCTGTTTCATGAGTTCATTTCCTGTTGTAATGATAGGTGAATTGATACGCTCTTGATAATTGCCTGCAAAAAATACTTGTTCATCTTCATTTATCACTGTATGCACAACTATATCTTCAATGCGGAAAATATGCCAAATAGAATAAGCAATCGTCTTACTATGATAACCATCAGCGTTTATGAAGGGGATTGAGTTAAAATCTTCTCTGCATAATTCTTCTTTGAAAGATACTAAGGTTTGTATTAACTGACTTCGTAAAGTAAGTAAAGTATCAATACCCCTCTTATAAGTATCTTTCTTTTTTATTTGTGCCTGCATTGTTTTATTAAGTTCAGACCATTCCTTATTCATATTCAATACTCTCTCAAATTCTGATTTTATCGCCCCATACAAATTATTTCGGAATTTGTCTTACAACAATTTATATATGCATAAAAAGCAATATATTTATGAAAACACCCTAAATCCAAAATTTACTCAATTCATTTTTTCCTTACATAAAATGTTCTCGTATATTTCACTTCCTCACCAAGTGTTTCCCCTATCAAAACTTCAAAATCATTGATATCAAATTCTGGAAAGAATGTATCTCCATCTTCAATATTTAAATCTACTTCTGTGATATACATTTTATCTACTATTTGCAAAGCTTCCTTAAATAGTCCATATCCACCAGATATGTATACATCTCGTCCTTTAGCCAATAATAATGCATCTTCTAATGATTTAACTGAAACTAAATTATCTCCTTGATACTCTGTTGTGGTGGAAACAACAATATTCATTCTATTAGGCAACGGATGACCGATTTCTTCATAAGACTTTCGCCCCATAATAACCACATTACCCGTTGTTAACTCTCTAAATTGCTTTTGTTCTCCCTTTATTTTCCATGGTATATTACCATTCTTGCCTATAACATTATTCTTTGACCTCGCAACAATCAAACCTATCATCTATTTCATCCTCCATAATATGATGTCGTACCTGTGATTCCATCAAGTGCACCACATCTTAACAAACTCAAAATTATCTCGAACTAACCAGCTCGACAAATTCCTTTTTTGTCTTCATCTGCATTATATCATATTGTTATAAGCATTGCCATTTCTTTTCTGCTTTTGAAAAGTTACTTATCAGCCTATGTTTTGTAAAGGGTGATATTCAGCATTTCTCACGCAACAAGCCCTTGACAAACCATAGACTAATAAGTTTTAAGGTAATCAAGCAGAAATGAAATAGTCTGCTGTTTCACGGCAACAAAAAAGAGATACCAACACACTTATGTAGTATCTCTTAGTCTAGTAGCAATATTCTTTTGTTTGCAAGCAGGTAAACATGGGCTGTTTCTTAATATCTTTTTGTTTGGGAAACACCATTTTCCCACTTGCTTACAGCCTTGTAACTTACGCCTAACATTTCGCCAAGTTCTGTCTGGGTCATCCCCAGCTCCTTACGTAATTGCGCTATAAACTTTCCGATTTTTACCTGGTCCACAATATAACTCTCCTTTTGACTTTATGAACTAAGTATATCATCAGAAAGGAAAATTTTATACCGCCTATAGGTAGAAGAATGTCTCGTCATTTATTTCTTATCCAGTTCAGCAGTGATGTTTATGGCCTTTTACTTTTTTTCCTTGATGGAAGCAACAAAGCTGTACCACGGTTTTCCAAAAGTCGCCCTGGCGATCAGAGAAAATCCGATAAGTCCTACAATGCAGACTGCCATAACGATCATTGAGTTTATTACTCGCTGCTGTCTGATGGCATCTGCTTCGTCCTGGTTTGTACAAGCCACCACTTGATCGTCCTCATTGAAATATACTGAAATATTTGTGCCGTCAGGAAGGTCTGAAGACAAGCCATAGTCTGCCGGATCGATATAATAAAGTTCGTTTTTTACATATTGTATCTGTCCGTTCTCCATGCGACCGGTTCGGCTTTCTGCATACTCCCCCTCGTATTCCATACCGGTATCGGACATGGTAAAACCGATCGTCACGGCGATTGCGATACAAACGATGACAACCAATATGACGGTCCATCGAAATGTTTTTATGAAAGCCCTTGCGGCAGCCTCTTCTTCAGGCGTTTTATCAGGCTTTCTCATCAGCTTGAAGCCGAGGGTGATTATGTTTATTCCTCCGGCAGCATTTATGCCCAAAGCGATTCGGTTTAAATCATTTATTTTCATTGCATTTCTCCTTTATCGGATGCCTTATGACAGTCTTCAATTTGCTCACATGGCATTTTCTGGGGTCGCTCAAATATATTTCATGATGATATCTCGTATCGGTTATGTCCAGTTCATATCCTTTTTCATCCATATACCGGTGCATCAAATCAATGGTAGCCGGTTCATCGTCATAGCTCCCTATATGCATACACTGAACACAGACGCCCTCATCATATGTGAAAAATTCTACCCGCGAAAAATCTTGCTTTTTCTTGGGTGTAGCTTCTTCAATGGCCCACCTGAAATCATCTTCGGTAACAAAATCAGGTAGTCTTATAAGAGAAATAAAACACAAGTCGTCTTTTCTTTCATAATCCATGCCCTTGGTATTTTCCTGCCACCAAAAGCCCTCCAGAGGCGGCACTACGTATTGGAAGAAACCTTCTATCTTATGAGATCCTTTGTAGCTCATCTTTATGGTATACGCAATGGCATACAACAAACCTATTGTATTCTTGTAATCGCCGTTCTCATCATTGGGATTTCCTTTGCCCTTTACCGCTATGTAATTCATTTTCGGTACTTCTATAATAGAAGGCTGATTTTTCGGCATATAAAATTCTTTGTACTCTTTTTTAAAATCGAAAGCCATAGCTATACCTCCTTTGTTATCTTCTCCAAGACTTTTGCCATAACCACCGATTCATCCAAGCGCATATATCCATTTTTAAAGTAAAAATTTTCTGCCGGGAATCCGCGTTCTGTATTCAAAATGACGGCATTCATCTTTTCTGCATAAACGTTGTTTTCAATCAGTTTCAAAAAATGGCTTCCTATGCCCTTCCCTTGCATTTCAGCTTTTACACAAAATTGATCTATGTAATATTCCATGCCGTTTATCCATGGTTTTTTATAACCTAAGCTCAAAGCAATAATTCCGCGCTCCTCTTTTAAAATAAATCCGACGAAATAATTGTTGCTCATATGATTGATAAAAAAGTTTACTACCTGTTCTCTTGACTGAAACGTATCGTTCCACGGAGCCTGTGAAAACACATCTATATACAAGTCGACGCACTCATCCACATGCTCTTCGGTCATTCTTGAAAAATCATACATAATGTGCCCTAATATACCTGTCTTAAGAATTCTCTCCTCAATATGAAAGTGAATATATTAAAACTCTCTCAACATTTTCTGTTTTAAATTTTTCCATATCCACATAATATTCCAGCAGCGCCAATACTTCATTTTTGGTAAAGTTTTTAATACAGTCGCGCAAATGTCTTGCTTTTGAATCAACTTTGAAAATCCGGCCCGTTTCAATTTCGTATTGACACGGCTTTCCTCTGGTCTCGGGATTATTTCGAATTCCCTCCATACACAAGAAACTTGCTATTTTTCGCTGTATTTTCCCATTCTCCAGGATCTTAAAGTATCCGCCCGTATCGTTGCCGCAAAAGACATAACTTATCACATTCGGAAAATCCCTTTGCAATATCAGAAACAAGTCTGAGTGACTATGGTCTGTAAATATAAAACTTCCCAAATTTTTAATCTCAACGATGACAGCCTTGGAATGTTTAGTACAGTCTATGTAATATTCCGAGTCAAAGGATTCATATGAGTAATTGTCTTTGGAGCAATTGTATTTTTGCGCGCCGTCAAAAGGATATTTTAACCTAAAACTTTCTTTTCCGCCCCAAATATCCGATATTGGAATAAACATAAGATTAAAATTATCTCTGAGCATATCCATTAAGTCATTTGAAAATTTTTTCATAGTCGTTGAGCATTCTCCCTATTGCAAAGTTCATCCCAGCAGCCATTTCTGTCCGTCTGGCATTTCCATGATATTGCCTGAAATCACTTGTCGTCCGGACTTTGACGTGTAACCATAACGGGACTGCCATGCAAAAGCAGATTATAACAAGCTTCTATTTCCGATAAAGGAAGTCTTGCAACAATTGCCGTCTCGGAATTATTAATGTCCGGCTGAATCACCTGTATTTGTTCATCTTTGAAAAGCTCTTCCGCCTCATACAAGTCTCCGTCTCCTTTTCTATAGAATACAGCAGATGAACCATATCTTTACCTCTGTATCTTTTGACAAACTGCGACCTTACAGTCATTCCCAACTTTTCGGCTACTTTTATGGACGAGTGATTGTTCGGCCTTATCTGAGCAGTCACTTGGTCGACGCCCAAGACACGGAAAGCGTAATCCACACATGCAGACGCGCTTTCATAGGCATATCCCATATGCCAAAAGCTTTTACCGAAAATGTATCCTACTCCGACATTGGTTTCTTCCCCGGCCTTTTCGGAAAGCAAACCGCAGAGTCCGACGAGATCGCCTGTATTCTTTTCTATGACAGCCCAGTAGCTGTAGCCGTCCCTTTGATACCTCATGAGATTCTGTTCTATCCAGTCTATGACTTCATCGTCGGAAAAACCGTGTTCCCATGCATACATTACTTTTTCATCCTGCAAAATACGGCTTATGGCAAGCTTATCATTTCTTCGTATCTTGCGCAGATACAGTCTCTGGGTCTGAACAATGATGTATTGCTCCGTCTCTGAAGAAATAATTTTGTCGCTGCCTGAACATGCGCTTTTCAGCCTCTCCAGCAGCAATGGCAAGGCTTCGTTCAGCCAAAATCTGCCGCTGACTTGTCCTGCTGACATACCGCCGTCAGAATATTCAGGCACAAGAGGATGGCAGTCCTGTGTCAAAGGTATGCCGGTGATTTCTTCAAAACCGGCTCTGAACTTTTCGATGAAAACTTCTGTCGAAACAGGAAGCGTCACCGAAGAAAAGTTTTTCTTCATATCTTCCAAAGATAAGGGTCGCCCCTAAGTCCCCAATTTTGCGGCTTGGGTTCAAATAAATCTGCGGCTGTAAGCCTTTTTGTATCGCTCATGCTTTTATACACCTTTCTACAAACTTCACAGGCACGCCCATGCGCCGGGCCGCTTAACTTCATTTTAACCTCCTGATATTGAAAGTTCCTATAAAACCTTGCTGTACAAAAAGCATCTTAAACGGACTTTTTTACTGCCATAGACCAAATCCACAGTTCTTTCCTCTGCTCTGTCAAAGCCGCTGCGGTCGTAAAACTCATAAGTACAGCCATCGTCCGTATACAGATATACCTTTTTGCCACGCTCACGCCTTGCAAGCTCTTCCAGCAGGAAAGTGCCGACGCCTTTTACACCGGCCTTTAAGTCGACAGCTAAGAAAGGAATATGCGCTGCATTAAATTGAAAAATCCCACATATGCCGCTCTCCAAAGGGAATGTGACGCTTTAGGCTCTCCTTTCATCTCACACAGCAGAACTCCTGCCAGCCTGTCATCATTATAAGCTGCGATAATCTGCGTAGCATTGCCCAGCTCCATATACCAAAAATATCTGCCATATAAATTGAGTAACAGTTTGCTGTTAACGTACCAATCAAAATGCATGCCTTCAATGGCAAACTGAATAGCTTTTTTATGATCTTTTTTGGCCAGCCTTCTAAGTTCCGGTTTTGATGATATAATTAACTGTATGTGCTCCTTAATCTTGTGTAAATCTACAGCTTCTTGAATATATCCAGCGCATTTGCCTATCGTGGATATGCCAGTTCTATGCATATGCTGTAAATCAACTTGTAGGCCTCGTCAGATATGATGCCGACCATGCGGTCTGCCAGCGCTTGGCGGTACAGGTCTTGCAGCTCTTTGCAATCTCCCTTAGCAACGCCTATTCTTCTGGCTGTATCGTAATAATACCGTTCCTTTTCTGTAAGTTTATCCAATGTGCTCATAGGTCTTTCACCGGCCCATATCAAGGCCTTTTCCTCCATCTCTTTAACAAACTCATCTTTTCCGTCGCAATAGCCTTCAATGTCATAGGGATATTGAGCTGCCAGGCGGAACTTTAACTGGGCATATTGTTCTCTTACTTCTCGGTGAGACCTCATAAAATCTCGAACTGCTATATGGCGCGCTATATTTTCGCGATCCGATACTTGAAAAATATGTATCTGATGAGTACGTTCATCTCCGCCTTTTCGCAGGTAATATCAATAATAGGTTTGGCAGCCAGACCAGGAACAGCGGTGCTTCCGATATGATATATCTCTGCGCAGTTTGAGCCTAAGATGGCCTTTATCTCGTCAGCCTCAGTTTTGAACATATCGGGCCATCCGGCATCGTATGAGACGACGGTAATGTGCTGTGTCATAAAATCTCGCTCCTTATAAGTTTTCTCGTGTGCTCATAATATTCAACGGATACGACTCTGTCCAGTCCGGAAAGAGATCTTCGAAAATCATCATATTCATCACCGGAAATTTCTATCCTTAACTTTTCGCCTGATTCAGATTCACCTATCAAATAATAATGCAGGGAAAATATGCCTGTATGCCCCTGAGTCTTTTCTACATGAACATCATAGAGAACTGTTACGGAGGGTCCTGATATCAGGTCCAAAATGGGCATGGCAGAAAACCATAATACAGCAATGGTGCATACGGTCATAACTATGATTTTAACAGTATTTTTAATAGGCTTTATTGCGGTTTTCAACCTAATAAACAAATATACCCACAGCACAGCAAACATCATACCTGTGCAGAAATCCTCCAAGAGAGCGACGGAGCCTGAAGGAGGAGCAATAACTCCGGCAACAACCAGCAGGCAGGCCAAAGCCAACAGAATATTTTCCTTTTTAAATGTTTTTGATGACTTGCCCTCATTGGACTTTTTCGGCTTGTTATCAGGCTCTGCCGTTTTTTCCTTTGCCGCCGCAGCCTGCACCTGCGAAGCTTCTAAGGATCCCGAAATAAAGCCGGCTGCTATATCGCAGGCTTCTTCCAAAGCTTCCATATACGTGTGTTCCATCACACGATGAATATTATATTTCGGAGCATCAAAACGATACCTGGTATGGGCCCGATCATCGTATGTTACTGTTCCGATTACTTCCTCGCCCAAATATATCCTGCACGGTACCACCGGGCCGTAACCGTATTCACATTGCAGCTGATCACGTTTGTGACAGTTGGGGCAAAAAGTGATAACATTGGCGAAACTTTCATATTGATATTCTGTGCCGCAGTGGCGGCATTTTCTGGTAATGTTCATATTCCTGTCTTCTACTTTTTTAGGCTGTGCAAGGGCTGATTGGGGGGGACTGTTCGGGACGCAGCGGTGCCGATGATTGTGTTACCATCCGTTCCTGACTACGCTCTCATCCGTTTTGCTTATTATATCATACTCCCACATATATCGCGACAATAGCGCAAAAAAATAGCATACTTTTAAGGGAAAAAACTGGATGTTTTACACGCATGTTTTTGTGCCATCAACAACAGACGGACAATCAGTGCATTGTTATCCGGAATTCTGAAATTGTTATCCGAACGGATACGGATTTTTAAATTTTGGATAACAATGCGCCTTATACCTATATGCTTATAGTTGTATTCGCGTTTATACATCAAATTCGGTATTCGCCTTCACATTCTCCCTCTTCACCTCATGCTTCACACGCGCTGAGGATGCATGAAAAATCACGAGTCCAGGCGCATTTTAACAGCAAGTCCGTCAGCGCATTTGAAATTTCGGCGGAGCATTTCACGACCCGACGGAGCACTTCAAGCCAGGCGGAGCTTTTCAATCCCCCGCGGAGCACTGATGGTAAATAAGAGCAAGTACTCCGACGCTTTCCATGCGTGAAAAGATTAATATGACGATACCCACGATTTAACTTTTTTTCTCGGAAATTGTGGGGTCACAGTAATCTGTCAAGAATAGCTCGCAGTAACCGGTCAAGAAATGTATATATACTTTCCAACACATATGTGTTAAAATATCGCCGAATGTTAAATTCACGGGCGCATTTGCAAGGTGCATGCGGTAGAATTTCGCCTGCTGAGCGGTTACACTTATTCCGGAGGTGATTTTATGAATCTGGGGAATCTCATTTATACGAAGAGAAAAGGAAAAGGGTTATCACAAGAGCAGCTGGCTGAGGCCATAGGTGTGGCAAGGCAGACGGTGAGCAAGTGGGAAACAAATGAAACTGTGCCGGATTTGGAAAGCATGCGGAAGCTGGCTGTGTTTTTGGAGTTTTCTGTTGATAAAGTCCTGGGTATAGATGGCTTAAACGGAAGCACAGATGCGAGCGGAAGAATCTATGCCGACATGGATGTAGATGGTGACACTGGGTCTGCTTCTGCTTATGATTCCGATTCCGATTCTGAGTTTGATTCTGATTTTGATGCCGACGATGACGATGACAAAGTCGCGTGGCTGATGACCGGAGGCTTTGCCATAGGAATGGTGTTGGGAATTGCTTTTGAAAAGTACATACTTGGCTTGGCATTTGCCATGGTAGGATTTGGTGTCGGAATGATTCTGAGAGCATTAAAAAAGGATTGAGAAAATTATTCTATACCCAGTTTTTTTCGTATATATATTCCGATATCCTGCGCACTGAGGTGCAGCACAAATGAAAATTCCTGATCGATGGCGGATTCTGCGGTTTTTAATATTTCCTGTTCTGTTGATGAGATGCCTTTCTTCGTCTCGGTAGAACGCAAATACAGACAGCTTGCTAACATTAAAAGTTCTTTTTCATCTCTCTTTAAAAGTATATCATGAAATTTCTTTATCCTTTGTTTGCGGTCATCTATCCAAATCAAATCTTCATCTTTTATGCTTAGAATTATATCGTCTATTTCTTTTGGAGTGAGAACGGGTTTCATCCTATCGATAAGTTTTTCATTGTCTATAGGCACGAAAATGCTTTCTCCTTCTTGACTGACAGGTTTTAAAATATAATAATTATGACCTTTTGAATTTTTTCCAAAAGACATAAAACATATATCTTCAATTTGGCAAATCCCACTGGTACTGTAATTTACATAATCGCCTTTATCAAACATGTGGTACCCTCCTCTCCCGCCAGTTTCTCTTATAGCAAAATTCTCTGGTCTTTTATTTAATTATATCAAAAAAAAATATGATTTTTCAAAAGTTATTTTTGCGAAAAAAAGGGTCTGTCGCATTAACGATAAATTATCGTTATGCGGCGGTCTCGCTCAGACCGTAGACAAACCCCGCATAGATTGTATGACTGTCCGGGTTTTTCTTTTACTTTTTCTTTTCGTACGTTGCAGGGCGTGATACGTTGCAGGGCGTGAGAAGCAGCAGATCTTCCTGCGCTGACAAAATTTGTTTATTGGCGAGTTGTCAAGTCAAGTGCAACACAGTAGCAAAAAATACTTCAGCAGGTGAACTCCATCCAAGGCATTTGCGTGGCCGCAGGTTCAGTAGGAAAATAAATCGAGCTATATCTTCATCCGATACATGAGCCATGTCATATCCTTTTGGCAGGATCTCCCGGATCAATCCATTCGTATTTTCATTTGTCCCTCTCTGCCATGGTGAATGTGGATCGGCAAAGTAAAACGGCAGACCGCCAAGAGCCTTGGATATGTCCTGATACAGCGCAAACTCCAACCCACGATCCGGCGTTATACTTTTTACTTTATCCTTAGGCAGGCTGCCAAGCAGGGCTGTTATCCCTTCTCTGACTTCCTCTGCTGTCTTTCTGTTCAGCTTGGCTGCCAGAGTAAACCTGGACTTCCTGTCTACCAGGGATAAAAGACATTCTCCTCCTCGTTTGCCTACTACTGTATCCGCCTCAAAGTGTCCTACTTCTCTGCGTTCGTTAGCTGCATTAGGTCTGTCCCCTATCCCATATGCATCACTAAAGTGGACAGATGACTTCCTTTTGTCCCATTTCTCGTGCTGCTTTTTTCCTTTGCGACGAAGATGATAGGCAAATGCAAGTTCCTTCTTCCTACTGGCAGCCCGTTTATTCTTATCAAATATCCCTGCTTTTATGGCTC
>CDZQ01048855.1_pt1 | contig 33399 bp, 34 predicted proteins | sample 554831 | NCBI WGS metagenome assembly CDZQ01 (sample SAMEA3182112, study PRJEB8094) | gut metagenome | biome: human; feature: gut; material: Stool; isolation source: human stools | place: Canada | collected 2013-05-06 | reverse complement strand
GCCTCCAATAACCGTCCTATGCGCCCTTTACAGTATTGCTCGCCCAACCTTTTCCTTCGTTGCTATACCGTCCAACATGTTTGACAAACCTACAAAGAGGAAAATCCCCCGAAGTTTTGTTCAATATTTCCAGACGATCTCCGCCTCTGCATCGTAATCGTCCACACGCGCGCTTTCTTCCCCGGTGCCCGTGATTTGATATACGCCGTCCGTCACTACACGCTCGTGGCCGAACTGATCCTCTACCACGGCTGCAACGCAGAAGAAATCCCCATCCTGCAGGGTGACTTCACACTCCGGGAATGTAAAAAGCAGATCTTCCTCGCCCATGGTAGGCATAGCGACCGATGTTGCGTTGCCGTCCGCATCCACGCCCGTAATGGGCTGCGGGTTGCCGGCATCCGGCTCTGCCCAGGCAGCAAGCGCTCCGTTCACGAAAAATCCCACGCGGACGCGCGCAACGCGCGGCACCTCCGGCACAAAGTTCCACAGCTTTTCCGGCCCCCAGGAATGGACGAGTACGTTTTCGCGCGCAAGGGGGAACGGAACGCCCGGCACCGCATCCCTGCTCAGCATAAAGCTGGTCACGGAAACTTCGGGCAGCACGTTTTGGTAAATATAATCGTAAGAATCCAGCACCTGCGTTTCCCGCACGCCGCCGCGCATGAACGCCGCGCTGACCGTGATGACGGAATTTTCCGTAAGCGGACAGGTGATGCGGCCAGAAAAGCGTGCATTTGCGCCCTCGATCCCTTCTGCGCTGTGCGTTTCGCCGTTGTCGGATTCCGCCAGGAATTCCACCGTCATGCCGGCTTCATACGTTTTGGGCACGGCATACACATCGAACGAAACCGTCATTTCCTTTGCATTCACCTCGGCAACCGATGTGCCAAAATCCGCCGTAAGCGCATTCTGCTCGTTCAGGATGCTTTCCACCTGATAGGCGATGCCGCTGATCTGCCGGTTGACGCTATCCGTTACGTTATTGATGGAATGGCTCAGGCTGGTGTAGTTGTTGTCCAGGCGTTCCAGGCGGGAAAACAGGCTGATGATGCCGTATAGCAGCAAACCCGCGCAGAAAGCGCCTGCGAGGATAGCTTTTTTTCCGGGCTTTTTCTTCTCCGCCGCCTTCTGCGCCGCCTTCTGCGCATCTTCCCTTCTGGCCTGTTCCTGCCGAAGCGTTTCTTCCCGCAGCGCGTCCGTATAGCGCGCGACGATTTCCTCCACCATGCGCAGCTGCGCCTCGCTCAACTCGCTTTCCTGCCGTGTTTTGCCCAGTTCCGCTCCCTCCGCAGGCGTTTCCTCCTCCACGCCGAGCAGCGCGCCCACGGACACGCCGAACAGGCGGCTCATGGCCACAAGCTTTTCAATTTCGGGCAAAGCGCCGTCGCTCTCCCATTTGGAGATAGATTGGCGCGTCACGCCGAGCGCTTCTCCCAGCGCTTCCTGCGAAAGGTTATTTTGCCTGCGCAGTTCTGCAATGCGTTGTCCAATGGTCATATTCCATCAACTCCTTCCGGGTGAGTATAGCTGATGGGCGGGAAAACGCGCCACCAACCGCCGGCTTCTTTTTGTCAACCGCCGGTTGCGGCGGCAGAGAATGCGGGAATTCTCAGGCATGTCGGGTTCTTTTCAAAAAGAGACAACGCACCGTCCCCCCCCCAATGCTTCCCTTTAAAAAGAGGCGGAACAGCGTTTACCGAAGGTCCGCCCACTGGCGAACGACAGAAAATTCCCCATCCGAAAAGCAGAGCTGCGTGTGGCACATTGCAACGCCTGCGATGTGCATGGCGCTGGAATAAACATATTGATCCACAACGACATCGTACCTTCCCGCTTCCTCTTCATAAACCCAGGATACCAGACAAATGGGATCCGTTTCAAGGGTGGTGTTCGCGATAATTTCGCTCCCGTTCTCCGCGAGCACCCCCTCCTGCACCAAGCCAGTAACGCTTTCAATCGTAACGCTTGCCCCATCCGCTCCGATGCTGCCGGTAAACTGCTGCATGGGCAGCGATTCTAAAAAGAGTTCATATTTCCCATCCTGCAGGCGGTAGACTGTGGTATAAATCGCGCCCGCACCGCCGTTGAATCCCATGTTTGAGCTGAAGATCCAGGTATATGCCCCATCGCCGAAATCAAGCCCCAGCACGCTCCCCCTGCCGAAAGCGCACGGCATCGTGCAGGTAAATTCCTCACAGCCCGCAGCTTTCACCGTGAACGTAACCTCCATCTCGCCCGAAAATGTGATGGAATCCGAAACGCCGTCCCCATCAAAGTCCGCCTCAATGCAGTCGCCGTCACACAGGTTGTATTCCACCACCGGCAGCAGCGGCTCCGGAGTAGGCTCGGGCGTGGGTTCAGGGGTGGGAGCAAGCGTAGGGGCCGCCGTGGGAACGGCGTTTTCCGCAGGCTGTGCGCATCCGCACACAAGCAGCGCGCACAGCGCCGCACAGAAGAACGTCTTAAACCGTTTCATGAATATAAGCCTCCGCAGTTTCATATGCTTCCGCCATTATACTGCGCCTTTCCCACTGCGCGCAAGGCGGTTGCCAGGTTTGACGCATGTTACCATTTATGCTATATTATGAGGCAATGCTTCTTTCAGGAGGACAGGCTTTATGGATCATAAGCCGGGGCTGTTGAGCCGCAAATGGGTGCGCGTGCTGCTGTATGCCGCAAGCGCGCTTTTGCTTGCATGCGGCGTGTTTTTGCTTGTACGGGAGCACGTCCTGTTGCCCGACCCGGATTTTGTGATGCCCGAAACGCCTGCGCCCACGCCGGAGCCTACCCCGGAACCCACGCCCGCGCCGGGTGAAACGCCTGTGCCCACGCCCTCTCCCACGCCGTATGTGCGGCCGGTTCCGGTGCGCATCTCCTTTGTGGAAGCAAAGCAAAGCTGCGAAGTATTCCCCGGCGGCGTGTTGGAAAACGGCCAGATGGAGGTCATCGACCGCGCGGATGCGGCTACTTGGCTTGAAAATGTTTCCGGTTCGCTGCGCCCCGCTCCGGGCGAGGAGGGCAATGCAATCATCGCCGGGCACAAGAGCAAGGCCGGCGTGGCCGGCACCTTCAAGGTGCTTTGGGATGCCAAAGCGGGCGATGCGGTTGTGATTGATTACGAGGACGGCACGCAGGGCTGGTTTTATGTCGACAGCATTGACCGCTATCCTTATCAAGATGTTCCCGCCTCCGTGATGAGCGCCAATGCGGAATCGCCGCAGCTTACGCTCATCACCTGCATCGGTGAATGGGATAGTTCGGGCGGCACCTCCTCCGAACGGCTCGTAGCGGTGTGCAAGCCGGGGCTTCCCACCTGAGCCATGCAATACATACAGCGCATATAAAATGGCGCCTCTTCAAGAGGGCGCCATTTTATATGCGCAAAATACGGTCTGTATCCTTCACAGTTCAGCCATCAAATCCACCCCCAAATCTCCGCCAAACGCTTGAAAGCATAAACGCAGCATGAAGCAACCGGGAGTGCGGTTTGTAACAGCGGAGCCGAGTGTGGCAGCGAACGTTCCGAAATCTCCGCGTTTTCGTTATGCTTATAATAAAGCAAAAGGAACGGCACAGCCAACAGGGCACAAACCTGCCGGGCATCTTCGATTCTGTTTCCGAGAATGCCCATCGGCAACGTATAGCCCAACCAGTGCGCCCAGTCGTTTTGAACGAATTGGAAGCTGCTTACCAAAAAACCGCTGAGCGCATAGGCTGTAAGGGCCCATAAGCGTGTCTTCCGGCTGCCGAACACATACCACAAAGCGCCCAGGATAATGAATGCGCCCTGATATTCCGTCCTGTGTGCGGTAGGAAACACAGAATTCCACAGAAAGTTTGTCACACTGTCCGCCCGAAACATGCGGACGCCCGCATACAGCTTCGGGTGCAGCATTTCCAGGGCTCTTTGCCACAGCGCAACAATTACTACCACGGCAAAGAGCATTGCCAAATGAATGAATTTTTCCTTCCCGGAGATCTCATTCCACCGCACAAGGCTCTCCAGCGCAAGACCAAGGACTGCGGCATAAAAAAGGTCGTAAAGGAAATTGGCAGGCCAATATGCGCCAAACCTTGAATCAAAGAAAAGGTTCGTCCCCAGCACAACCAACCCGCACAGCACAGCGCACACCAACAGCCGCATCACATAGCGTACCTTATTTTCCGCAAGGCGCAGTTCTTCCACCGTAATGAACATCAAAAGCGTCGGTGCGATCCACGAAAGCGCGGTCAAAAGCGGTACGCCGCCGCTGTCTCCAGCAAGGAGTGTCGAAAACCGGCGATCCACCACCCATAGCGCAATCGCAATCGCCGCAGTCACCCGCAGGCCGTGCAAACTGATCCCTTTTGCAAGGAAGCGTTGTTTTTTGCAATAAGGCAGTTGAACCTGCTCTCCCATGCTTTCCATTTCGGTTATCATATTCTTATAGTTCCTCTCGCAACAATTTGGGAAACCTTATTTATGGATACTGGGAAACGCCAAGCGTGAAATCAAGGAAAGTGCCCAGCACAAACGGTTTTGATATTTTGATGTAATAGTTGTAAGTCCTTTCCAGGCCATTCCACTTCAATATGCGGTTTGACCACTGCGTAGCGCTTCCATATGTGTGCGATTGAACAAGTGTTCCTTCCGGGTACTTGTACAGCGCAATCGTTACCGAAGTATCTGCGGTTGAAGGGTTTCCTAGAGCGTCTACAATCGTCCCGTTAAAGGTTGTATATACTTCGCCCGTACTTGTTTTGAAAAAGTTATCCGTGAATACCGAGCTACTTATTTTTGCGCGCGCTTCCAACGGAAGGGGCGAATATTCATCCGGAACATAGCTCCCCCGTTCCTGCGGGCCGCTTTCATCTGCCGGTATTCCGTTTGGAGTTTCTATCGCTCCACATATATAATTTCCTGAACTCTGTGCGGAAGCCGAAAGGCAGAAACAAACGCCAAAACACATGGCAAGAAACAAAGAAATGGCCTTTTTCATAGCTTTTTGCTCCTTTCTTTTTATTATACCTCTGTTTTTTCTCCTGTAAACCCTATTGGCAATTATATATCATTTATAATAATCAAAATGAGGACGCCCTGAAAACAGGGCGTCCTCCCGTCGGATGTTCTTTTCGTTATGCCACAACGATGTTCACGATGTTCTTGACCGCGATCACCTTGCGCACGGTTTTCCCTTCAATCCAGGGCTGTACCTCCGGCGCCGCAAGCACCTGCGTCTCAGTCTCCTCCTTGGAAAGGCCGGCGGGCACGGTCACGCGGGCACGCACCTTACCGTTCACCTGCACACCGAGTTCAACGGTGGAAGCCACGAGCGCAGCTTCATCCCACTTCGGCCAGGTGGAGGCATACAGCGGCGTTTCATAGCCCAGCAGCTCGTTGAGTTCCTCCGTAATGTGCGGCGCAACGGGGTTGAGGAGCGTGAGCAACGCATGGAACTCTTCTTTTGTGATATCGCCCTTGGCGTACACATCGTTGACAAAGCTCATCATCGCAGCGATGGCGGTGTTGTACTTCATTGCCTCGTAATCCTCGCTGACCTTCTTGATCATGCCGTGCAAAGACGCCTTAAGGTCATCCCGCACGCCGGATTCGGCGGAAAGCATATCCTGCAAACGCCATACTCGATCGAGAAAGCGGCGGCATCCGCGCGCGGAGGTCGTGCTCCAGGGCTTGGGCTGATCGAACGCGCCCATGAACATCTCATACAGGCGGAAGGAGTCCGCGCCCATTTCCGCCACGATGTCATCCGGATTGATGACATTGCCGCGGGACTTGGACATTTTCTCGCCATTCTCGCCAAGGATCATGCCGTGGCTCGTGCGCTTCTGATACGGTTCGGGTGTGGGCACAAGGCCAATGTCATACAGGAACTTGTGCCAGAAGCGGGAATACAGCACGTGCAGCGTGGTGTGCTCCATGCCGCCGTTGTACCAATCCACAGGCATCCAGTAATCGAGCGCCTCCCGGCTTGCGAATTCCTTGTCGTTATGCGGGTCGCAATAGCGCAGGAAGTACCAGCTGGAACCGGCCCAGTTGGGCATGGTATCCGTTTCGCGCTCGGCCGGACCACCGCACTTGGGGCAGGTGGTGTGAATCCACTCCTTTGCGCGGGAAAGCGCAGAAGAGCCGTCGTCCGAGGGCGTGTAATCGTCGATCTCCGGCAGCACGAGCGGCAGCTCGCTTTCCGGCAGCGGCACCCAGCCGCACTTCTCGCAGTGTACGAGCGGGATAGGTTCGCCCCAGTAACGCTGGCGGCTGAACACCCAGTCGCGCAGCTTGTAATTCACCTTCCGCGCGCCGATGCCCTGCTCCTCCAGCCAAGCGATCATCTTCTCCTTGGCCTGCTCCACCTCAAGGCCGTTCAGGAACCCGGAGTTGACCATCCTGCCGGTTTCGCAATCGGTAAACGCTTCCTTTTCCACGTCGCCGCCTGCTACAACCTCGATGATCGGCAGGTTGAACGCCTTTGCAAACGCATAGTCGCGCGTATCGTGCGCAGGCACGGCCATGATCGCGCCCGTGCCGTAGGTCATGAGCACATAATCGGAAATCCAGACCGGGATTTCCCTGCCCGTGGCCGGGTTGACGGCGTTTAGCCCCTTGAGCGGCACGCCTGTCTTTTCCTTGGTCAGCTCGCTGCGCTCAAAATCGCTCTTGCGCGCGGCTGCCTCACGGTAGGCCTGCACTTCCGCCCAGTTTTCAATGCGGTCCCGATACTTTTCAATATACGGATGCTCCGGCGACATAACCATGTACGTTGCGCCGAAAAGCGTATCGCAGCGGGTGGTGAACACGCGCAGTTTGTCTTCCGTGCCGGCGAGCGCAAAATCAACCTCCGCGCCCTCGCTCCTGCCGATCCAGTTGCGCTGCTGCGTTTTGACGCGCTCGATGAAATCCACGGCATCAAGGTCGTCGATCAGGCGCTGGGCATAGGCCGTGATGCGCAGCATCCACTGGCTGCGCACCTTCTGCACAACCTCGCCGCCGCAGCGCTCGCAATGCCCGTCCACAACCTCCTCGTTCGCAAGGCCGACCTTGCAGGAGGTGCAGAAGTTGATCGGGATCTCCGCCTTATAGGCAAGGCCGTGCTCAAAGAGCTTCAGGAATATCCACTGCGTCCATTTATAATAGCCGGGGTCGGTGGTGTTCACCTCGCGCGACCAGTCAAACGAGAAGCCGAGGCGCTTGAGCTGGCTGCGGAAGCGGGCGATGTTCTGCTCCGTGACCTTTGCGGGGTGAATGCCCGTTTTGATGGCGTAATTCTCCGTGGGCAGGCCAAACGCGTCATAGCCCATCGGGAAGAGGACGTTATAGCCCTCCATACGGCGCTTGCGGCAGATGATATCGATTGCCGTGTTGCTCAGCGGGTGGCCGACGTGCAGCCCCTGCCCGGAGGGATACGGGAACTCGATGAGGCCGTAAAACTTCGGCTTGGAATGATCCTCGCTCGCCTCAAAGCAGCGCGCTTCCTCCCATTTCTTTTGCCATTTCGCCTCCACGGCGTCATGGTCATACCGTTGTGACATATGTTGCTTCCTCCAATTTATCTTCGCTTTTCATAAAATAAAAAGCCGCCTCTTGCATCCAAGAGACGGCCATTGGCCGCGGTACCACTCCCGTTGGCGCAGGCGCGCCCACTCATGCCCCATAACGCAGGGATGCGCCGCGCCTACTCTTTGGTTCAGCGCCGGAGGCTCCGCGGCGAGCTTCGGGATTCCGCCCCGCTGCCTTGCACCGCCCGGCAGCTCTCTTTTGGTGGCTCGTTCCCTACTGTTCCGCTTCTTCGCCCAAGTTCCGATACTGCAAGGATTATAGCGGAAGTGCGGGGGAAAGTCAAGGGAAAGGGCTGTTTATTCTTTCTCCGCAGCCGAGCCGCCCTCCGCCTCCCGCGTTTTATTCTTGTTGCGCAGCAGCACGAGCGCACGCACCGCGAATACCGCGCTGAGCAGGGCGCATGAGAGCGTGACGGTACGCACATCCCAATCAAAAAACATCGCAAGCACATTCAGCACGCCAGCCGCCGCACTGAAGATCAGCGCGCCCCAAATGCATTGGGCCGGCGTGGTTTCTTCGGCGGCTTCTCGGATGTTCTTTTCATGCATTTCGTCCATTTCGCTGCACCTCCGTTGAATTTATGCGTTTGTTTTTCTTTAATTGATATTTCTTGAAGCAAAGGATTGTAATTAAAGATTACCATATTGTCCTACGTGGCGTCAAACGCTATCTTCCCCCTCCCGGTTTACAGGAACGCATATCGTTTGAAACGCATCCCCATTGCGCCCGCCCGCGCACAGTGCTATAATACCGCTCGTGTGCGTTTTTGCACGGGAGGCGATTGGTATGAACCTTGTGGCTGCTGTTTCCCCAATGACCTGCGCGGCGCTTGTCACCGTTGTGCTCGTGAAGCCCTCGGTGCGGGTCAAGGGGCACAACGTGAATATCTTCTGGGTTGTTCCGTTTCTCGGCGCTGCCGTTCTGATGCTTTGCGGCACGCTCTCCCCGCGGGAGGTGTTCACAGGGCTTACCGCGCAAAGCAGCATCAACCCGCTTAAAATCCTTGTGCTGTTCCTTTCGATGACATTGATCTCCATCTTTTTGGACTGCGCAGGGTTCTTCCGCCATTTGGCCACCGCCGTGTTGCAGCGCCAGAATGCAAGCCAACTGCAGCTGTTCGTGCTGCTCTATGCGCTTGTATCCGTGCTGACGGTGTTTACCTCCAACGACATCATCGTGCTCACGTTTACACCGTTCATCTGCTATTTCGCGCGGGATGCCAAAATTGCCCCCACCCCTTACCTTATATGCGAATTTGTCGCCGAAAACACCTGGAGCATGGCGCTCATGATCGGCAACCCTACGAACATCTACCTTGCGACGGCGGCAAACGTTTCCTTCCTTGGATACACTGCCGTGATGCTGCTGCCCACGCTGTTTGCGGGCTTCGCCTCCTTCGGCATGCTGTACCTGCTGTTCCGCAGAAAGCTGCGCGGCGAGCTTTCCCACTCCGTTCTGGAAAAAGCGCCGGAGGATCCCGTGCTCGTGCGGCTCGGGGTCGTACATCTTGCGCTGTGCATCGTGCTGCTGCTTTTTTCTTCTTATTTGGACCTGCCGATGTGGCTCATCTGCTTCGCGTTCTTTTGCAGCCTGTTCCTGCTCTCGGGAGCCTACCTGCTGCGCCGCGGGCGCGGGCTTTCGTTGTTGCGCGATGCATTTCACGCCGCGCCGTGGGAGATCGTCCCCTTCATCCTTTCCATGTTCGTGCTGGTGCTTGCGCTCGATAAGTATGGCTTCACCCGCAGCATCGGCGCCTTCCTCGGCAGCGCGCACCCGGTTGCAAGCTATGGCGTGTCCTCCTTCCTTGCGGCAAACCTCATCAACAACATTCCCATGAGCGTGCTGTTCTCTTCGGTTGTTTCCGATCTGCCAAGCGCGGCGCACACCGCTGCGCTTTATGCTTCCGTGATCGGCTCCAACCTCGGCGCATTTTTCACGCCCCTTGGCGCGCTTGCGGGCATCATGTGGACAGGGATGCTCAAAAACCATGGTGTGAAGCTCGGCTTCGGCCGCTTCCTCCGCTATGGGGCTGCCGTTTCCATTCCGGCGCTCGCTGCGGCGCTTTTCGGCCTTGTGCTGGCGATTTGAACAGAATGCCGCCAAAACGCAAAACAGCCTTCCGGCAAAAACCGGAAGGCTGCATTTTTGGTTTATACGACCCGGTTCTGCGGCTTGCCTGCACGCCAGGCCGCAAGGTTTTCCGCGCAATAGCGGATCACGCGCTCCCGCGTTTCGCGCGGCGCCCAGCCCACATGCGGCGTGGCGACACAGCGCGGATGCGTAGCAAGCGGGTGATCTTCCCCGCAGGGCTCGGGCGCAAATACGTCCGCGCCAACGGCATAAAGCTTGCCGGAATTGAGCGCGCGCACCACAGCCGCGTCATCCAGGATCGCGCCGCGCGCCGTGTTGATCAGGATCGCGCCGTCCCGCATCCTTGCAATGGCCGCTTCGCCGATCATGCCGCGGCTTTCATCGTTCAGCGGGCAATGGATGCTGATGACGTCTGAACGTGCGTACAGTTCCTCCAATGAAACGAAATGCAGATGCTCGTTTTCAAGCGCCGCATCCGGATGCCGCCGATATGCAAGCACCTGCATGCCGAGCGCCTGCGCAATCCGCGCCATGTTTCCGCCGATGTCCCCAAGGCCGATGATGCCGATGGTCTTTCCCGCAAGCTCCATATGCGGGATCGCGGTCAACGCGCGGTCTGCCGTCTCTACCCAGCCACATGTTTTCACATAATGGTCGAACAGCGCCGTATTGCAGGCAATTTGCAGCAGCAGCGCCGCCGCCATCTGTGCCACGGCGTGCGTGCTGTATGCGGGAACGTTGCACACGGTGATGCCCCGCTCCTTTGCCGCCGCGATGTCGATCATATTAAAGCCGGTTGCAAACGTGTTGATGAACCGCAGATCCGGGCAGGCGTCCATCGCCGCCGCGCCGATGGTGCAGCGGTTGACAAACACCGCTTCAGCGTTGCCGATGTGAGCGATCACTTCATCCGGCTCCGTGGCCTCATACAGCACGAATTCGCCCTGCCCTGCAATTGGCTCCCAGGAGATGTCCCCGGGGTTGACGAGAAATCCATCCAGCACTGTAATCTTCATCCGTATATGCTCCATTCTTTGTTTTGGGGTATTGTAACATATTTCATCCCTGCTGTCCCGCGCCATCTGCCAACGCTTCCGTTTCCTGTTCGATCAGCTGTACCAGCACATGCGGCGGCATGACCGACCGCGTACGCAGGATGGAATACAGGCTGAAGTAATTCCAGTGCAATGTGAAAGATAGCCTTACACAAAAGACTCCCTTTTGAGGGAGCCTGTTGGAATTCTTATATGATTGGCAGTTATTCATCCACCTGCGCCATGTACTGGATCAAATCCAGCACCTTGCAGGAATAGCCCCACTCGTTGTCATACCAGGCAATGAGTTTCACAAAATCGCTGTCCAGCATGATGCCCGCGTTTTCATCGAAGATGCAGGTGTGGCTCTCGCCCTTCATGTCGGTGGATACGACCTCGTCCTTCGTGAAGGTGACGATGCCCTTCATCGTGGTGCGGGAGGCCTCCTCGATCGTAGCGCAAATCTCCGCGTACGTTGTCGGGCGGCTGAGGCGCGCCGTCAGGTCAACGACGGAAACGTCGTTCGTCGGCACGCGGAAGCTCATGCCCGTGAGCTTCCCCTTGAGCTCCGGCATCACAAGCCCAACCGCCTTGGCTGCGCCGGTGGTGGAAGGGATGATGTTGTTGAACACGGAGCGGCCGGTGCGGTAGTCGCGCCCGGCACGGTTGTCGACCGGCTTCTGCTTGGAGGTTGCAGAATGGATGGTGGACATCAGCCCCTGCGTGATGCCGAAATTGTCGTGGATGATCTTCGCAAGGGGCGCAAGGCAGTTGGTTGTGCAGCTTGCGTTGGAAACCACGTTATGCTTCGGGTCATATTCGGTGTGGTTCACGCCCATCACATAGGTCGGCGTTTGGGTATCCTTCGCAGGCGCGGAAAGAACGACCTTCTTCGCGCCATGCACAAGGTGGCCGGAGGCAAGCTCCGTGGTGTTGAATTGGCCGGTGGATTCCACGATGTATTCCGCGCCGCAGGCGTCCCAGGGGATGTCCGCAACATTGCTTTCACCAAACACAGCCACCGCATGCCCGTTGATGCGGATGCCATTCCCGCTTTCTTCGATTTCGCCCGGAAACCGCCCGAACACGGAATCATACTTCATCAGGTAGACCATGTAATCCAGATCCGCCTTGCGCAGATTGATCCCGCAAAGCTCGATTTCATCCGGCCGCTCCGCCGCGATGCGCAAAACCGTTCTCCCGATGCGGCCAAATCCGTTGATGCCAACCTTGACAGCCATGCCTGCATATCCTCCCGATTGACTTATATTTTTCATAGTTCAGGAGGATATCCTATCCTCCCCAAGTCGGGATTATAGCATAATATATGCTTATGTCAACACTGTTTTATAAAATTATCGCTTATGATATTTTTTTAACACAACCCTTTGGGCGGGATTTTGTTTGTGCAATGCATAACAAGAAGCGGGTGCTTGCAAGCTGCAGGTTCCCGCATATCTATGTCTTAAATTGTATAATAATTCTTTTCTCCGATGTTACTCCGCATCCACCTTTGCCATATGGGCGATGAGATCAAGCACCTTGTTGGAATAACCCCACTCGTTGTCATACCAGGCGACGAGCTTTACAAAATGCTCGTTCAGGCTGATGCCTGCACCCGCATCGAAAATGGAGGTGCGAGGATCGGTGTAAAAGTCGGAAGAAACAACGGAATCCTCCGTGTAGCCGATGATGCCCTTCCATTCCGGGGATTCGGAAGCCGCCTTCATCACGGCCTTGATTTCATCATAGCTTGCGCCCTTCTCAAGGCGGCAGGTCAAATCCACAACGGAAACATCCGGCGTGGGCACGCGCAGGCTCATGCCGGTCAGCTTGCCGTTGAGGGACGGAATGACCTTGCCCACAGCCTTTGCAGCACCGGTAGAGCTCGGGATAATGTTGTGCGCCGCCGCGCGGCCGCCGCGCCAATCCTTCTTGGATGGGCCGTCAACGGTCTTCTGTGTTGCGGTGATGGAATGCACCGTTGTCATCAGGCCCTCAACGATGCCGAAGTTGTCGTGAATGACCTTGGCAAGCGGCGCAAGGCAGTTGGTTGTGCAGCTTGCGTTGGAGACAACGTTCATGTCCTTCGTGTACGCGTTTTGGTTCACGCCCATCACGAACATCGGCGCATCGGAGGAAGGTGCGGAAATGACGACCTTCTTCGCGCCGCCCTTAAAGTGCTGGGAGGACTTTAAGGTGGTGGTGTTAATGCCGGTGGATTCCACGATGTATTCCGCGCCGCACGCGTGCCACGGGATATCGCACGCATCCATGATCGCATAGACCGCAATATCTTTTCCATTCACAACAAGCTTGCCGTTCCGCGCTTCCACTTCGCCACGGAACGCGCCGTGCACGGTATCGTACTTGGTCATATAGACCATATAGTCCAGGTCGATAAAAGGATCGTTAATGCCCACAATGTCGATTTCCGGGTTGTCTGCCGCCGCGCGCAGCACCAGGCGGCCAATCCGGCCAAAGCCGTTGATGCCAACTTTAATTGTCATTTTCTCATTCCTCCTAAAAATTATGATAAACCGTTTAAAATCTATGCAAAGTCCGCGGCTCTGCCGCGGGCTCCGTCACCTGCATTTCCTTCTTAATATTAAACAGAACACCGGAAATATGCAACGCATTTTTCCTCATCCTGCATTTTTCCTATAATTGGGAAGAAGCCTATAAGCGATCGTTATATAAAAAACAAACAAAGTCGGGCGCTTCCCCCTTTCAGAAAGCGCCCCATCCGTTTACTTCAGATTCTCAGGGTTCAGCGCGGAAAGCTCCGGCAGCACAAAGCGGCCGTCCCTGCGGACGAGCACGCCGTCGAAATACATCTCTCCGCCGCCGTATTCCGGCGTTTGGATGCACACGAGGTCCCAATGGATGCCGGAGCGGTTGCCGTTGTCGCAATCGTCATAGCAACGGCCGGGCGTGAAGTGAAAGCTGCCCGCGATCTTCTCGTCAAAGAGCGTGTCCTTCATGGGCGCTGTGATGTACGGGTTCACGCCGATTGCGAATTCGCCCACGCTGCGCGCGCCTTCATCGCGGTCAAAAATCTTATTGATGCGCTCTGCGTCGTTCGCGTCCGCCTTCACGATGCGCCCGTTTTCAAACGTGAGCGCAATGTTTTCAAACGTGAAGCCTTCAAACACCGACGGCGTATTGTAGGAGAGCACGCCGTTGATGCTGCCCTGCACCGGAGCGGTAAAGAGTTCGCCATCCGGGATATTGCATTCGCCCGCGCACTTGATCGCCGGCAGGCCTTTGATGGAAAAGGAAAGGTCTGTCCCCGGCCCCACGATGCGCACCATGTCCGTTTTTTCCATCAGCGCTTTGAGCGGGTCCATTGCGCGGTCCATTTTGGAATAGTCCAGGTTGCAGACGTTGAAGTAGTAATCCTCAAACGCTTCGGTGGACAGATTCGCCATCTGCGCCATGCCGGGCGAAGGATAGCGCATCACGCACCACTTCGTTTTCGGCACGCGGATCTCGCTGTGCACAGGGTTGGAATAGCGGCGGCTCATGCGTTCGCGCTGCGCCGTGGGCACATCGCTCATCTCGGCGTTGTTGTTGCCGCCGCGGATGCCGATGTACGCCTGCATGTTTTCCATCAATTCCTTGTCCACACGCGCCATCAGGTCAAGCTGCGCATCCGCAGCGCCCATCGCAATCGCGCGCTGTACGGCGTTGTCCCGCCGCCAAACGAACGGGTTTGCCTCCGCAGCGTACGTTTCGCGGATGAGCGCAAGCAAAAGTGCGTCGCAATCGCCATAGGTTTCAATGAGCACGTTTTCACCCCTCTGCACGTTGCAGGAGAAGCCGATCAGGTTTTTCGCCAGGGTTTCGATGCGCGGGTCCGTCATATGCAAATCACTCCTTTTGTATATTGATGCTTTCGGCAAGGATGTAGAGCGGGCGGCCCTTGAGTTCATCATACATACGGTTCATGTACGCGCCCTGCACGCCAAGGGCAACGAGGACCGCGCCGTTGAGCAGCGCAAGGCCGCACACCGCCCAAAGCCAGGGCGCACAGCCGACGGTCGCCGCACATATGATGAGCGCGACGAAGCCTGCAAGCGAAAGAGCGCACACCGCGCCGCCCAGCCAGCCCACAAGCGTAAGCGGCCTGTCCGAAAAGCCGATGATCCCGTCAAAGGCGAGTTTGAGCATCTTTTTGAGGGTGTACTTCGTGCTGCCCGCATAGCGCTCGTGGCGCACATACTCCACCGGCACCGCCGTAAAGCCCATCCAACCGCTCATGCCGCGCAGAAAGCGGTTATGTTCCCGCATGCGCAGGAACACATCTGCCACCTTGCGGTCCAGCAGGCGGAAATCCCCCGTGTCAAGCGGGATCGGATAGGCGCTCATGGCGCTGAGCAGCCGGTAATAGCAAAATGCGGTGAACTTTTTGAAGATGGTTTCCCCCTCGCGCTTCAGGCGCTTGCCGTACGCGATGTCCGCGCCGTTTTCCCATGCCTTCACAAGCTCCGCGATAATCTCCGGCGGATCCTGCAAATCCACATCGATGATCACAAGCGCATCGCCGCGCGCCGCATCCATGCCGGCCGTGACGGCAAGCTGATGGCCGAAGTTGCGGGAGAAGGAAAGCACCCTCACCTGCGGGTTTTCCACCGCGATGCTGCGCAGATGCGCCATGGTGGTATCCCGGCTGCCATCGTTGACATAGATGATCTCGTATTCATAGGGAAGCGCGCGCATTGCCGCATCCATGCGCGCAAAGGAAACGTCGATCACGTCCTCCTCGTTGAACACGGGGACGATCAGGGAAAGAAGCTTTCTCATGGTATGAAATTCCTTTCGGCAGATGGATTCTGCTTTCTGTACTGTCGCTATTGGTAATTATACCCGCTTTCTCTCCATATCACAATCAGCTTAGCAAAATATGCCGCCCCGGTGTTGAAACCCGGGGCAAACGCGGTATAATAAAGTTAGATATGTGTGCGGCAGCGCAGAGGCCGAATTATTTTTAAAGGAGAGTATTATATGCCACTTGTCACCAGCACCGAAATGTTCAAAAAAGCATACGAGGGCGGTTATGCCATCGGCGCGTTCAACGTCAACAACATGGAGATCGTTCAGGGCATCACCGAGGCGGCGAAGGAGCTCAGCGCACCGCTGATCCTTCAGGTTTCCGCCGGCGCGCGCAAGTACGCCAACCATACTTATCTGATGAAGCTCGTGGAGGCGGCCGTCCTTGAGACAGGCCTGCCCATCTGCCTGCACCTTGACCACGGCGACGGGTTTGACATCTGCAAGAGCTGTATCGACGGCGGCTTCACCTCCGTGATGATCGACGGCAGCCACCATTCTTACGAAGAAAACGTTGCGCTCACCAAAAAGGTGGTTGAATATGCGCACGATCACGGCGTGGTCGTGGAGGGCGAGCTCGGACGGCTTGAAGGCGTTGAGGATGAGGTCAAGGTGGCGGCCGGCGAAGGCAGCTACACCGATCCCGATCAGGTTTATGATTTTGTGACCCGCACGGGCGTGGATTCCCTTGCAATCGCCATCGGCACAAGCCACGGCGCGTATAAGTTCAAGCCCGGCACGAAGCCGCAGCTTCGCTTCGATATTCTCGAAGCCGTACAGAAGCGCCTGCCCGGTTTCCCGATCGTGCTTCACGGCGCAAGCAGCGTGATCCCGGAATTTGTGGAGATGATCAACGCCTACGGCGGCAACATGCCGGACGCGATCGGCGTGCCGGAGGATATGCTCCGCCAGGCTGCGGCGATGGCCGTCTGCAAGATCAACATCGATTCCGACCTGCGCCTTGCGATGACCGGCACCATCCGCAAATACCTTGCGGAAAACCCGAGCCATTTCGACCCGCGCCAGTACCTCAAGCCCGCACGCGAGGCCATCAAGCAGATGGTCGCCCACAAAATTGTGGATGTGCTCGGCTGCAACGGCAAAGCATAAGCGAGAGGGAACCATGAACGAATTTGAAAACGTCGTGACACTGACCGATGAGGACGGCGTTGAGGTTGATTTTGAGATTCTGGACGTCGTGCCTTACGAAGGCGGCGAATACGCCGTGCTCCTCCCGGTGGACGATGAATCGGACGTAGTGGATGCGGTGATCCTCGAAGTGCTCGCCTCCGGCGAGGAGGACGAAGAGGATATGCTTCAGGGCGTGGATGACCCGGCCGTTCTTGACGCAGTGTTCGGCCTGTTCATTGAGCGCAACAAAGACGAGTTCAACTTTGAGCAGTAACGGGATGTGGGGGGTGCGCAAGCGCCCCCATGCTTTATCATGTTTCAAATCAGGAGCTGTGGGTTAATGCATCATACGCTGACCGACATCGGTAATTTCATTTTCATTTCGGATGAACCGGAGCAGGCGGACGCAATTTTCGTCGTTGGGGGTTCATTGCCGGAGCTTCCGGAGCTTGCGGCAGAGCTCTGGAAAAACGGATATGCGCCTCTTGTGTTTATCGGCGGCGGGGTAAGCATTAAAAGAGGCAGCTTTCCCGGGCCGCGTACCAAGCGGGATATTTACAATAAGGATTACAAGACGGAATATGATTTTTATCGGGATGTGCTGTTGCGTGCAGGCATACCGGAGTATGCGATTGCAGGAGAAAACCGTTCTGGATACACCAAGCAGAATGCACAATTCGCAAGGGAAGCGGCGGATGCGCTCTGCATTTCGCCCAAGCGTGCGCTGTTGGTCTGCAAGGCATTCCATGCCCGGCGCTGCCTTATGTGTTATCAGCTCGCGTTCCCGGATACACGGTTCCGCGTGATTCCCTGCGACGGCTTCGGCATCACAAAAGAGAACTGGTTCCTTTCAGAATACGGAATGGCGCGCGTGCTGGGCGAGCTCCGCCGCTGCGGGGAGCAGTTCACAGGCGAGGAGCTCCGGCGCTATCTTTCATAGGTTTCATCATCAAACGCATATGGCACGGTTTGCGCTGTGCCATGCTCTTCACCGCTTTTTTGCGGGCGGGTAAGGCTTCGTTTCATCCGTCATGCCAAGCAAATAATCCGCCGAAACGCCATAATACCGCGCCAGTGCGATAAGAATCTCCGTCGGGATGTCACTCCATGCGTTTTCGTAGCCGCTATATGTGCTGCGCGCAATGCGGAGATATTCCGCAACTTCGTGTTGCTTCAGGTCGCGGTCTTCCCGCAATGCTTTTATCCGCTCATATTTCATGGAAATATTATGGGCTGGCATGAGAATCCCCATTGACTTTTGATGTGTTTTCCATCAAAATGGCATTGGAGGTGGAACAAATGGAATTTGACAGGATATATGAATCGATGAACGGCATGTTGGAAGAAGCCGATCCAAACTATCCAAGCGAATTCGAGGAAGGGAGGGAATGTTGGAGCTTATATGAATCAATCTTTGATGCGCGTATTCGCTTGTCAAAGGCAATCAATGGAAACGAAGACGGCGATCATCCCGATATAATGATAATAATAAATGCCTATGAGCAAATGATGCGATACTTGTGTAAAAAAACGTTTGAATATGGAAAGCACCAGATGTAAGCTCGCCATATGCGGCACTCCGCCGATTGACGTTTAGCCCATAAATGGTTATAGGCCCGCAGGGCGGCCGAGCCGCCCTGCGGGCTTTGAAGTTCCGGCCTTCTGCCGGGCCGTTTTTCTGTTTTGCTTATTCCGCCTTCCATGCGGGAATGTCCGCAAGGGCAAGGGATATCTCCCGCATGGCGCGCTCCGCCTCCGGCACATCCGTGTGGTTGTTGGCAAAGCAGATTACGAAGGGTTCCCGCGCATAGACGATACCTACATCATTGGTGATGCCGTCATCCTCGCCCGTCTTGTGCGCAACATCCACCTCGCCCCGCAGGTAGCCGGGGATCTTATGGTTGATCTGTTGCTCAAGCAGCGTATCCTCGATGCATTTGGAAACCGTCTCATTCACGAACGAATGACGGTAAACACGCTCGAGTAGGCAGCCCATCTCCCGCGGGACGATCTTGTTCTGCTTGCCCTGCGCACCTGCGGCGCTGTCAAACAGCAGCCGCTCAATGTGCGTATTTTCAAGGCCGATCTCCCGGAATTCCCGGTTGAACGTTTCGATGCCGAAATGGCGCATAAGCATGTTGGTGGCCATGTTGTCGCTGATGGTGATCATCAGTCCGCAGAGCGTCCTCAGGCTCACGGAAGGCTCGTCCTCGAAGAACCACAGCGCGCCGCAGGGCGGCACGCGCTCTTCATTGTGCGCAACGAGCCTGTCTTCCCAGGACGCCTTTCCTTCTGCAACAAACTTTGCAACCACGGCGAACATGGGCAGCTTGATGACGCTTGCCGCCTGGAACATTTCGTTCTCGTTGCGGCCAAGCTCTTCCCCCGTAGTAAGGTCTTTAAAATAGAACCCGACGTCGCCGGGCACGCGGCTAAGCCGCTGCAAAATGAAATCCTTATCCAATCTGCGCGCCATGGTTTATTCCAGCTCCTCCAACTCGTCGTTGTTGTATTCCACACCGCCGTTCTTCTTACGGAAATAGAAGTACACGGGAACACAGAGCACCGGGATGGCAAAGCCGATGAGAGAGCTGCGGATATCCGACACGAACTGGTTGACAAGCAGCACCACGAAGAACAGGATCGTCAGCACGATGACCGGCACACCGCCCCATACCTTGTACGGCCGCTTCATATCCGGATACTTTTTGCGGAAAATCAGCACCGCAATAACCGCAAGCAGATTGAGCAACGCGCTCGTGGTGATGAGAAGGTCCGTCAGCTGCTGTAGGCTGTTGAACACGACCAGCACGATGGAAATCGCAGAGGACATCAAGATGGAGAAGCCCGGGACACTGTGGCTGTTCAGCTCGCCGAATTTCTTCCAGAAATAGCCGCCGCGTGCCATCGCATAATACGTGCGCGGGAATACGAGGCAGTCGCCGTTGACCGTGCCGATGATGCCGATGCACATGCCGATCATCACGATCCACTTGCCGAAGTTGCCCATGATGCGGTAGGCAGTTTCCGTCCCAAGATAAAGGTTGCCGTTCGCAATCATGGAGTTCACTTCCTCGCTGGGGATAACGCGGTAAATCGCAAGGTTGAAGAGCGTGTAAACAAGGGTGATGAAGCCCATGGAAATGATGATCGCAAGCGGCAGATGCTTGCGTGGGTTCTTCATCTCGCCGGCCACGGTGTTGAGGTTTGTCCAGCCTTCATAGGCCCAGAGGCTTGCAAACGTTGCAAATGCGATCATGGAGATCACTCCGGTGAAGGAGGTGCCCTCCTGAATGGCGGTACCGGGGTTGAGGTTCGGCGTTTCTTTTCCAAAGAAGATGCCGATGAAGATGATAAGAATCAGCGGGATAACGCGCACTACCATCGAGAAGTTCTGGAAGCTCGATGCATGCTTTACACCATAGAGGTTGATGGCGGTAAAGATGCAGATAATAGCGATTGCGATGATTTTGACCCAAATGTCGCTCAGCACAAATTCCTCTTGGAACGGAGTGACGCACGCGAGCGCCAGCGCAGCGATAGAGCCGGAGCCCGTCAGCAAAAAGCCGCTGAATCCGTTGATAAAGCCTACACAGGGATGATACGCCTTGCTCAGGTAGGTCGTCATGCCGCCCGTAACCGGCATTTCCGCGCCAAGCTCGGCGAAGCACAAGCCGCCGAGGATAGAGATCACGCCGCCGATGATCCAGCACAGCAGCGCCATGCCCATGCTCATGTTTGCGCGTTCCAACACATAGCTTCCGAGGTAGTAGATACCCGAGCCAATCGTCATGCCAGCAACAAGGCTGACACCGCCGAACAGGCCAATCTCACGTTTGAGATGTGCCGCGGCCTTCTTTACTTTTTCCATTTTCCTTCCTCCGTTTTTTATCATTCTTATCCGACATTTTCCATTTGCCGGACAAAAAAATTGAATAGCTTACCTTGCAACCATTATTTCATTCTCTTATGCTCTTTTTACAGAAGAATTATAGCACTTGACGCACTCGAGTCCATAATATAATATTTTTATAAAAGCATTGGCTTTTCTGCAATCGAACGGCTTTACTTGTAGACGAGGTATCCTCATGAGCATTGACCAACTCCGCTACTTTCTTACCATTGCCGTCACGCGTTCCATCACCCGCGCGGCCGCAGAGCTGCACCTTTCGCAGCCAAGCCTCTCCATCGCCATCCGCCAGTTGGAAGATGAGCTTGGCTATGATCTGTTTAAACGCACCAACCGCGGCGTTGTTCTGACTGAAAAGGGATCCCATTTCGCTGAGCACGCACGCTCGCTTCTGCTGGAATTCGATAGTCTTTCCACCCTTTGCGATAAAAACTGCTTTGAAAAGCCTGCTGCACTTTCTATTGCGGCAATGGCGTTTTGCCGTGGTGATGAAGCAATCTCTGCGCTCTGCGGCAGCATGCAGGTTCCTCCGAAGCGAATCAAATATGAAGAAGGAATGCGAAACCGCGTAATCGAAGGTGTTTCCAATCTGGAATACAGCATTGGCATCATTTATGTTTACCAACAGTCCCGCGCAAACATTGTGTCTCACCTTTCCGCACTGCGTCTCCATGTAGAACCACTTGCAGCATGCGAGGCGGCAATTGTTATCGGGAAAGGCTCCCCGCTGTTTGAAAAGCGCCCCTCCGTCATTGAACCGAAAGACCTGAACAACATGCGACGTATATTTTATGCGCAGCAGGGAAAGCCTTCCTTCTTTCGCACATGCCTGCCCGATCTTCCGTTTTCCGAAAACGAATTGATTCTCAACGATCGCGCTGCCTATACAAACGCGCTTGCAAGCATTCCGACGTTCAGCATTGTTCCCTGCGCCGCTGCCGTGCTGGATGCGCAACAGAATACTGACGAGTTGCATTATGCGCGCATTTCCCGGCCACATATTACCGGGGAGTTCATGTGGGTCGCCCCTCAGGGGCAAACGCCATCGCGCATAGCCAAACGATATCTTTCTCACCTCAAGCGCATCCTTTCATCTCCACAACCGGGAACGCCATAGAATATTTTTATGGTGTTTCCTTCTGAACCGATCTTTCAGCGCATATCTGCAGCCATCATCCCCGAAGGATTTACAATCTTTTCAGTTGAATTGCCCCACTGCTTGTGATACTGTGAATGTATCTCACCGTTTTTTGCTTTGGAGGTCAATTTCCATGAAGAAATACAGGCTTCTTGCCGCTCTGCTTGCGGCGCTTCTTTTTTCGGCAGCCGGCTGTGGCGGGGCTGTAAACGCGCCCGGTGCGACGGACAAGCCCGGTGCGGGAACACCCGGTGCGGAGGCGCCCGGTGAAACGCCGGAGTCTGCGGACATCCGGTATGGCTCCCGGACAAACACCGTTTATTTCCCGGAAGACGCGGGCGATGCGGATGCGGACTATATCCTCACTTACACCCTGCCCGTGTTCATGCCGGAGGAGTTAAACTGTGCGGCGCTCAACGCGGCGCTTGCGCTATATGAAGAGGAACTGACCGAGCGCGTGCGCACAGAGCGCCTCCCGCTTGCCGACCGTGCGGAGGGCGAACCCGCCCCTTGCACAACCGTGGAGTTTGCTGCTTCCTCCGCAGCAGGCTATTGGAGCATTCGCCTGTTCGAGACCGTCTCCTATGGTGCGGAACGCGAAACGATCCCGTTCGTGCTCGTGTTGGATGCTGCGGGCAGCGAACAAAGCTTTGCTGCGGTGTCCGGGCAGTATGAGCCGGACGCACTCGTGGCGCAGCAGATTTACAATGCGATTGATCTCGACCCGGACGCCTATTTCGGAGACGTAACACCGGAGGATGTACGCCTTGCGCTTGACCTCATGAACGGTTTTGCGGTAACGCAGACCGGATACGATGTTTTCATTCCGGCGGGCGTGCTCGCACCCGAAGCGGCCGGTACGCTCACATTTTCCATTCCCCGCGCAGCCCTTTATCCGGATTGTGTGGGAGAAGCGATCTCCGTTTCGGAATATGAAACCCTGCTGCCGGCGTTTGAAGCGATTGCGGCAGCCTGTGCTCCGAATTACGAAGGTTTTTCGGATGGTTCCCCTTCCGCATATGCTGCAAGCGCGTTTCTGACGCACATGCTCACCACGGGGAACGAAGGCACAGCCTGGCTTGATGTGCCCGCAGAATCCTATGAAGCATCCTTTGCGGAGTATTTTTCCGGCGCATTCCCCACGGATATTCCCGAATGGGGCGACGGCACAATTCTTCTCGATGGCGTATACCGCGTTCCCGTGCACCCGCGCGCGGCATATGCGCTGCGCGTGGATGAAGCCGTGCGCACGAGGGATTCTCTGGTCGTTTACGGTATGCTTCTGTACGGCCTGCCCGGCACGGAGGAAGCAGGAGAACTTGCCGCGCTCGTGCTTACGCTCGCCCCGGCGGATACAGCGCCGCTCGGGTTCCGCTTTGTTTCCGCAGAGCTTGCCTAAGGAAAGCCCTGCGAGGCTGTCGATCAAGTGGCAGCGCCACTTGATCGAGGATTTCACGGCGCGCTTGCGCCGGTGGCGCGGCCAGCGCTCCGTGCAAAGAAAGCCTTGCGCGGCAAGGCTTTTCGCTCGCGCCGCACCTGTCGCCGCTCGCGATTGCAAGGCAAGGGCTGCGGCCCTTGACAATCCCGGAGAGACTTTTTCGACAGTCTAGCAGAGCTTTCCAGGGCTTTCCTGAGGAAAGCCCTGCTCCGCATGCCGTTTGTAAACATTCTTCTTCCGCCCCGCCTTTTTTCTTTCGGCTGATGACATCGCCGCCGGGTTGTAGTAAACTATTATACAAATTACGGCGCATTTTTCAAGGAGGCTTGAATTTGAAATACCTTCGCTTTTTTTCCGCGTTGCTCGCATGCCTGCTCATGCTCTCCATGGGCGCATGCGCGCCGCGTGAGGCCGTCGCTGCCGGCGACGGCGTGATCGACATTGACGTTCCGGAGGAAACAGCCGGCCAGAACGCGGCTCTGCCCTCCCCTTCCGCCACGCTTGCTCCGATTATCCTCGGCACGCCTTCCGGAGCGAATCCATCCGTACCCATGCCCACGGAAGCGCCCGCGATCACGGCCGCGCCCACGCAAACTGCGCCGCCTGTGCAAACCAGCGCGCCGGAAAAGACCGAAGCCCCCGCACAAACGGAGGCTCCTGTGCAGACGCAGGCGCCTTCTGAAACGCCCGCTCCATCCGCAGGGGACGATCTGCCCTATTATCTTTATGTGGAAAAGGGCTCCTACACCCTCACGATCTATAAAAAAGGTGCGGGTGGCGCGTATTCCGAAGTATATAAGACCTATCGCATCGCCCATGGCGGCAACAAAACGCCCGCCGGCACCTTCACTTTGAGCGGCGACCGCGAGCGTTGGCACGAATTCCCGGACGGCGGCTTCGTGCAGTTCGCCACGCGTTATCACAACCGGCTTTATGTCCATTCCCCGCTCTACGGGGAGGAAAACAACGGCTATATGTGGCCCAAGTATTATGACGGCGAGCTCGGCATCGGCAAGTCCTCCACGGGCGGCTGCCTCCGAATGGTCACTGAGGCCGCGCGCTTCATCTACGAAAACTGCCCGGAAGGCACGGTGCTTGAAATCGTAAACGGATCGCCCAAAGGCACCACAAGCGATGAGGTGCCCAGCCGCAACGGCAAACGCTACGACCCAACGGATGTTGAAGCGGGGGATTGATCGCCCCTTCCCCGGCAACCCAAATTGTGAAAGGAGATTCCGCCATGCGCTTATCCGCGCTGCTTCTTGCGCTCCTGCTGTTCTGCACGGCCTGCACGCCGGGCATCCAAATGCCCTCTGGTCCCGCCGGCACAGAGGCGATCGACCTGACGCCGGCGCCGCCGGAACCGCAGGAAACGCCCATGCCGACCGCATCCCCGGCGCCAACGCCAACGCCGCCGCCCGGGCCGCTTTACAAGGTCCGCGTCAGCACGGTTAACGTGCGTTCTTCCCCTTCCGCAGCGGACAGCGGAAACATCCTCGGCCAACTTCTATATGAGGAAACCGCATACTACCTCGGCACAGAGGGCGAATTCAGCCGCGTGCAGCTTATGGACGGCACAGAGGCATATTGTTACGCAGAATACCTCGTGCCGGAAGAAACGGTGCTTTATGCCTATGTCCCGCCTGAAACCGGGCAAAAAATCGACATCCCGACCGGACTTCCTGCATATGAGGCAGATGGCGTTACGCCCATCATGGTCAAAAATGAGTTGGTGGATCTCAAGCTGTACCTGCCGGATGCGCAGTATGAACAGCTTTTCAACACGGAAAACAACGTTACAGGCGAACCGCTCTACGGCCGCTCCATTGCGCTTTTGCAGCGCGATACGACAAAAAAGCTTGTGAAGGCCTATGAGCGCTTCAAAGCCGATGGCTATACGCTTAAGATTTACGATGCCTACCGCCCTCTCTCCGCACAGCGGCGGCTTTTTGAAATCGTTCAGAACAAGCACTGGATCGCGGATCCTTCCACCACCGCTTCCAACCACAACCGCGGCTGTGCGGTAGATATTGCGCTGATTGATGATGCGACCGGCCTTGTGCTTGAATTCCCCACCCCCATGCATACGTTTACCGAGGAAGCCGCACGCACCTGCAAAACCTGGACGGAGGAACAGGCCGCCAATGTTGAATACATGACCGGCGTGATGAGCGAATGCGGTTTCAACACCATCAAAAGCGAATGGTGGCATTTTTCCGACACCAACAGCAAAAAGTTTATGACCACGGACATCGACCTTTCGCGCGTCACAATGCTGCCGCTCGAACAGCTGCCCGAAAACGGCCGCTGAATCTTCCATCATCACAAAGGAGGTTTCATCCCTATGAAACTGCAAAAAAGCCTCTCTCTTTCCGTTGCTGTGCTGCTGATGCTCTGCATTGTGGCGGCCTGCGGCGGCTCCCCGGCTCCCGCTGCGCCCACCGGCGCGTTTTCCGAAAAGGACCTTGGCGTTGAGATCGGCGGCAAAGTGTATTATCTGCGCGAGGACAGCGCCGCCTTGCTTGCCGCGCTCGGCGATGGATTTGAATATTCCGAAATGGTAAGCTGCGTCTATGACGGCAAGGACAAAACCTATACCTATCCCGGCATCACCGTGAACACCGTGCCGGTAGGCGGCAAGGACGTCATCGAGATGATCACCCTCACGGACGGCACCTATGCCACGCTGCGCGGCGCAAAGGTGGGCGATGCGCTTTCCTCCGTTACGGAGCTTTACGGCGCGGATTATTTTGACGACGGCTATCTCACCTATTCCATCACAAACGACCCGGAGGATATTGAGGCCGAGCGCATTCAGTTTGAACCCCTGGGCGATGCAGTGGGCACGATCTACATCTATTCCCCCAGCTATTGATTGCAAACGGAGTGAGACATGGTTTTCAGCTCCCCTACGTTCTTTTTTCTGTTCCTGCCGGCAGCGTTTCTCGTAAATCTGCTGTTTCGGCGCAGCATCCGTTGGAGCAACGCGCTCCTTCTTGTTGCCTCGCTGCTGTTTTATGCATGGGGCGAACCTGTTTACGTGCTGCTGATGATTTTCACCACGCTCGTAAACTATGCCGCAGCCCTTTTCATGGAACGCTTCCCCGCGCAAAGGCGTTTCTGGTGCGGCGCAGCCGTAGTCTGGAGCCTTGGCACGCTCGTCTTTTTCAAGTATACGGATTTTCTTATTGAAAGCGTAAACGGGGCGCTCGGGCTTTTCCTCCCGCTCCCCGGCATTGCGCTGCCCATCGGCATCTCGTTTTTCACGTTTCAGGCCATGAGCTACGTGCTCGACGTATATCGCGGGGATGCGCAGCTTTCCAAAAACTATTTTGACGTGCTGCTTTACATCTCGCTGTTTCCCCAACTCATCGCAGGGCCCATCGTAAAATATCACGATGTGGACCAACAGCTTCACGCGCGCACCATCACAATAGAAAAGACGGCGGCGGGCTTCCGCCGTTTCTGTTTCGGCCTTGCCAAGAAGGTGCTTATCGCCAACACGCTCGCCATGACGGCGGATGCGGTTTACGCGCTTCCCATGGGGTCTGTGGCCGCCCCCACGGCATGGCTCGGCGCTGTCGCATATCTTTTTCAAATTTACTTTGATTTTTCCGGCTATTCGGACATGGCCATCGGCCTCGGGCAAGCCTTCGGCTTTACGTTCAAGGAAAACTTCAATTATCCTTACATTGCGGAAACCATGCAGGACTTTTGGCGCAGATGGCACATCTCGCTTTCCACCTGGTTCCGCGAATATGTGTATATCCCGCTCGGCGGGAACCGCAAGGGCAGGCTCCGCACAGGGCTCAATAAGCTCACAGTGTTCCTTCTGACCGGCCTCTGGCACGGCGCAAGCTGGAACTTCGCGGTGTGGGGGCTTTATCACGGCAGCTTTCTGATGCTGGAGTCCTACGGCGCGCTCAAGCCTGCGAAGTGGCCGCGCGCACTCCGGCATGCCTATACCCTTCTTGCTGTCACGGTGGGCTTCGTGTTCTTCCGTGCGGAAACCATGGGGCATGCGCTCACCTTCATCGGATGCATGTTCACGGCTTGGAGCCTTTCTCCCGCTGCGCTTGCGGAGCTTTCCGAACTCGTATCGCCGCTTTGCCTCGTGGCGCTCGCCGTTGCAGCCTTCGCCTGCACGCCTGTTTTGCACCGCTTTGGGGAACGCCTCTTTGCGCGCCGGCCCGCTGCGGAATGCGGGGCTTATCTTGCGGCGCTGCTGCATGCGGTGCTTTGCGCCCTCTGCCTTTCCACAGCCGCCTACAACCCGTTCATCTATTTCCGCTTTTAGGGAGGGACGCTTATGAAGAAACCGTTTTACATCGCCTTCATTGCGGCGTTCCTTGCCGTATGCCTGCTGCCCATGGCAGCGCTTCTTTGCGGCTACGAAGCCGAAAACCGCGAAAACAGGCCGCTTGCCCGGCTCGCCTCCCTTTGGGGGCGGGATGGGCTGAACCTTTCCTTCCCCGCGGAGTTCGATGCATATTTCGAGGATCACTTCGGCTTCCGGGAGGAGATGGTCACAGCCTTTCACGGGCTTACGATGGCGCTCTTCGGGGATACGCTCAATGAGAAGGTCATCGTCGGCAAAAACGACATGCTGTTTTATTCCGAGACGCTGGATGATTATCTTGGGCGCAACCTGCTTTCAGAGGAGGAGATTGCCCGCATCGCCGCATGCCTTGGCATTGAGCAGGCTTGGTGCAAAGCGCGGGGGATTTCCTTCACCTTCTCCATCGCTCCCAACAAAAACACGGTCTATCCGGAAAACATGCCTTCCCGCTTCGCCCCTGCAGCGGGCGCAGGCAACCGGGAGCGGCTGTATGCCGCGCTTGCAGAAGCGGGGATAGAAACCGTGGATTTTGCTTCGCTGCTCTGTTCTCACAAGCAGGACGGCCAGCTCTACCATGATCGGGACACCCACTGGAACGAGCGTGGCGCGCTGCTTGCCTACAATGCGATCATGCAGCGCATCGCAGCAGGCGAGGCATACGAATCCTATGCTTCGCTTGTGCCGGAGATGGTGTATGACGATGCAGGCGACCTGCACAACTTCGTGCTTCCCGCGCTTCCGGGCAACCGGCCGCGCCCGGATTACGGCATTGAACCGGACTTTGCGTATGATAAAGGCGCGCGCCCCGCGCAGGACACGACCTTCGGCACCACCGGCAGCGCGAACGGGGTTTCGCTGCACCTGTTCCGCGATTCGTTCGGCAACGCCTTGCTGCCGCTCCTTTCCACAAACCTCGGGCGCGTGAAATACAGCGCGGAATTCCCGTACAATTACACGCTGTTGGATGAAGAAACGCCGGACGCCGTGTTCATCGAACTGGTGGAGCGCAACATCAAAAACCTGCTCACCGCAGCGCCCCTCATGCCCGCGCTGGAAGCGGATGCGCCGCATGCGGAGGCGGAGGGCGGCACGGCTCTGCTCACGCAATATGGGCGCAGCGGCTATACGCAGCTTGCGGGCTGCTTTGATGCGGATGTGCAAGCCCGGCATATTTATGTGCTCCTCCTGCGGGACGGCGAATCCCATTGTTTCGAGGCGTTCCCCATTTTGGAGGAGCGGGCCGAATCCCTTGCAGAACCCATGGCTTCCCCGCGGGGCTTCTCGCTGACGCTGCCCGAAGGGCTTTCGGGCGAATATGAAGCGGCCGTCCTCGCGGACGGTGTGCGGTATGCTGCGGGAACGGTTCTGCTGGCGAATGGTTGAGTTTGAAGGAGAAACGCATGCGCACGATCCGAATTGCAACCCCTGCGGATGCGCCCGCACTCGCAGCGATCTACAAGCCCTATGTTGAAACGACCGATATCACGTTTGAATATGCCGCGCCTTCGGATGCGGAGTTCGCCGCACGCATCGCGCACACGCTCGAACGCTATCCTTACCTCATCGCAGAGGAAGGCGGCGTCGCGCTGGGCTACGCGTATGCAGGCGCATTTAAAGGCCGCCCTGCCTATGATTGGGCGGTTGAAGTTACCGTGTATGTGAAGATGGGCTTTTCCGGGCATGGCGTCGGCACGCTGCTTTACACCGGGCTGGAGCGCTGTCTCAGCATGCAGAACATCATAAACCTCAATGCCTGCATCACGTATCCGAACGAAAAAAGCGAAGCGTTTCACCGCAAACTCGGTTACAAAACCGTGGCGCATTTCACAAAATGCGGCTATAAATCCGGCGCATGGAAGGACATGATCTGGATGGAAAAATTCCTTTGCGCGCACCCAGCCGCCCCGGCAGCGGTGATCCCGTTCCCGGAGGTGCAGGGAAGATGACCCCTCAGCCGCCCCGCACAAGCGCGATTTCCCGCGCATAGCCGGAAAGGTCGTTCGGGGTTTCAAGCGCGGCCGGCAGGCCGCAAAGCGCGGGGTGGTTGACCACCGCCAGCAGCGCAGGGAGGCCGATGTGCCCCGCCCCGAGGCAGGCATGGCGATCCTTATGGGAGCCGATCGGGTTCATGCTGTCGTTGAGGTGCACAGCGCAAAGCCGCTTGAGGCCGATGATGCGGTCAAACTCCGCAAGTACGCCCTCGAGGTCATTCACGATGTCATACCCCGCGTCAAACACATGGCAGGTGTCCAGGCAAACGCCAAGGCGCTCCGGCCTCTCAACACGGTCAATCACTGCGCGCAGCTCCTCGAACCGGCTGCCGACCTCGCTGCCTTTGCCCGCCATGGTTTCAAGCAGCACCGTGGTTTCGCCCGCCTCCGGTAAAACGGCGTTGAGCGTTTCGGCGATCAAGTCGATTCCGGCTTCCGTGCCCTGCTTCACATGGCTGCCGGGATGGAAATTGTAAAAATTGCCGGGCAGATGCGCAAGCCTCCGAAGGTCATCCAGCATCGTTTCCCGCGCGAACGTGCGCAAGCCCTCGTCCGCTGCGCAGGTGTTGAGCGTATAGGGCGCATGCGCGATGATAGGGCCGATTCCGTGCTCTGCCGCGAACGCACGGTACGCCGCAAGATCCGCCTCATCAAGCGGCTTCGCCGCGCCGCCGCGCGGGTTGCGCGTGAAGAACTGGAACGTATTCGCGCCGATGGAAACGGCTTCTTCTCCCATGTGCAAAAACCCTTTCGACGAGGAAAGGTGGCATCCAATCTTTTGCATCGCATTCTCCTTTTGTTCTTATCTTCTGCGTTTAGTATACCACCCCGTCATGCTCTCCGCCAACCATGCAGCCGCCGCACATTCTTTTGCAGGAATTCCTGCAGATTGTGCTTTTACATCTGTTCAGCGCGTAAAAAACGTGCTAATATATAAGTGATATTAATAGAATATACCATTCTCCTTTGTTAATATAATAACCAATCCGGAGGTTTCCATGAACGCTCGAGACACCCGCTACCTCACGCTCCTTGCGCGGGAGTACCCTTCGCCGCAGGCGGCCAGTGCGGAGATCATCAACCTGACTGCTATCCTGAACCTGCCCAAGGGCACGGAACACTTCATGAGCGACATCCATGGCGAGCATGAGGCGTTCCTGCACATTCTGAACAACGGCTCCGGCGCGGTCGCAGACAAGATCGACCAGGCGTTTGAAGGCTCGCTTGTGATTGCGGAGCGGCGCGCGCTCTCGGCGCTCATCTATTACCCGCGCGAAAAGCTGATTGAGGCCAAAGCCACCGTGACGGATCTTTACGACTGGTACTGCGTAATGCTCCGGCGGCTCATTGCCGTGTGCCGGCTTTCCGCCTCCAAGTATTCCCGCTCCAAGGTGCGCAAGGCGCTGCCGCGCGAATTCGCCTACATTATGGAGGAGCTGCTCAACACCGCGCCCAACCGTAACCAGGACCGGTATTACGACAACATCATCCGTGCCATCATCGACACGGGCAGCGCAGACACGTTCATCGTGGAAATGGCGACGCTCATCAAGCGCATGACGGTGGATGTGCTGCACATCGTGGGCGACATTTTCGACCGCGGGCCGCATGCGGACGTAATCCTTGACCACCTGATGCAGCACCACAACGTGGACATCCAATGGGGCAACCACGATGTCATGTGGATGGGAGCTGCTGCGGGCAGCGACGTTTGCGTTGCCACTGCGGTGCGCAACTGCGTGCAGTATGATAACCTTGATATGCTCGAAAACGGGTATGGCATCAATCTGCTGCCGCTCGCAGTGTTCTCCACAGAGCAATATAGTGCGGGCGACGCCTGCGTCTTTAAGCCGCGCAAGCTGCCGGAGGAGCCCTTTAAGCCGCGCGATCTCAACCTGTATGCGCGCATGCACAAGGCCATCAGCGTCATCCTCTTTAAGCTGGAAGGGCAGGCGATCCGTCGCCATCCGGAATACCGCATGGATGACCGGGATATGCTTTCCCGCGTGAATTGGGAAAAAGGCACGCTTACGGTGGATGGCAAGGAATATCCGCTGCGCGATACGGATTTCCCCACCATTGACCCTGCCGACCCGACGAAGCTTACCGAGGAGGAGGAGGCCCTGATGGGGCAGCTTGTCTCCGCCTTCATGCACAGCGAGCGTTTGCAGCAGCATGCGCGCTTCCTGTATTCCGTCGGCTCCGTGTACCGCTGCTACAACGGCAACCTGCTGTATCACGGCTGCATCCCCTGCAACCGGGATGGGAGCTTTATGGAGTTTGAATTCGGCCGCAACCGCCTGAGTGGACGCGATTTCCTTGATTATTGCGACAAGATTGCCCGCCAGGGCTATTTCGCCCCGGAAGGCTCCGCAGAGCGCCGGAACGGGCAGGACTTCCTTTGGTTCCTCTGGTGCGGGCGCAACTCCCCCATCTTTGGCCGCAGCCACATCACCACGTTTGAACGTGCGCTGATTGAGGATAAGGCGGCGTGGAAGGAACCCAAGAACGCTTACTATGAATATTACAACGACGAGGATTTCTGCCGCGGTATCCTTGCCGCATTCGGGCTTGACAAACCCTGGAGCCGCATCGTAAACGGCCACATCCCCGTGCGTGCAAAGGAAGGCGAAAACCCCTGCAAGGCACATGGCCGGCTTGTGGTGATCGACGGCGGCTTCTGCCGCGCTTATCAGGGGCAGACGGGCATTGCGGGCTACACGATGTTCTTCAATTCCTGGGGCATGCGCATCGCCGCGCACGAACCGTTCACCACCATTGAGGATGCGGTGCGGCACGACAGGGACATCACCTCCCACACACATATCGTGGAAGAATTCCAAAAGCGCGTGATGGTGTCCGATATTGACACGGGCGTGGAGCTTGAAGGGCGCATCGCCGACCTCCGCAAGCTGCTTGACGCGTACCGCAGCGGCGTGATCAAGCCGGACCCTACGCGCAAGGGGCGGTAAAAAGCATATGCGCAGCAAAAAGGGAGCGGACAACCGCTCCCTGCTTCGTTTTTCAGCGTTCCTTCCCGCGTTCCATTTCTTCCGCAAGCTCCGCTTTCAGGCGTTTATAGTTCTTGCCGGCCCGGTATGCAATGTAGAACTGCATCATTCCGATCACGGCAAAAATCGGGGAGCTGTTCACAAAGGAACTGATCAGAAACAGAACTCCGGCAATCGTTGGCAAAATGGTGTTAATAAGGCACAGGACCTTTTCGCGCTTCATTTTCTTCAGCCGCTTTTCACGGTCTATCCTCGTCTCGAACGGCCGTTTCTCCATGCGCGCCCCCCGTTTTCGTTATTTTGTTATGGCTTTTGGCCAACCAGCTGAAACATTGCATATGCGTCATCAGCCTGAGCATTATAATCAACATAGTAAGCTGCCCCATCAGGGAACTCCGTTGTCTTAGAGCTTAAATCTATTTGCGCTCTTTCCGTGCTATTAAGGCTAGCATTTTCATAGCCACTATATCTAACGAACTTGTAAGTTATGTTATACATATACTGACTTCCATTTATACTGGCATAACGATACTGCTTTGCCGTACAGGTATACCTGTTAATCGCACTGTGAGCAGGTAACAATGCAGATGCGCTGACCGTAACGCTAAATATATTACAAATTGCCGAAATTAAGCTAGCAGATGGGTTTGCAATACCGATAAATGTAGCAATCAGTGACGCAACCGTTAAGGCATCTGTCCATGCTTTATATCCTGCATGTTCTATTAATCATTTAATAGATTTCTAATTATCTCTTTAGATGTTCTTATATGCCGGTATAGCCCGTTATTCCAGGCTTTTCCGGCACTTTTCATATCGGAAGAACCTCACAAATCTTTTTATTACCCCTCATGTTTTCGCTCTCAAAAGTAGTAAAAGCAGTAGTAAATTCTGCGTACTACTTATGCCGCCTTGGTTTCCTCGG
>CDZQ01002864.1_pt1 | contig 33497 bp, 28 predicted proteins | sample 554831 | NCBI WGS metagenome assembly CDZQ01 (sample SAMEA3182112, study PRJEB8094) | gut metagenome | biome: human; feature: gut; material: Stool; isolation source: human stools | place: Canada | collected 2013-05-06 | reverse complement strand
GCCCTGCTGCGGCGTGGGCGCATGTCTTCCGGCAATAGCGCCGATGGCGGGGCCGTGTGGACATATGCGGATCTGACATTTAATTCGGGCGAGCACTGGGCCGAGCGGCAGGGCCGCCGCCTACGCCTGAGCCCAACGGGTTTTCGCATCCTTGATGAACTGATACGTGTTGCGCCCGGCCTTGTGCGGCGCGAAGACCTGGAGCACGCCCTCTGGGGAGACGACCCGCCGGAAGGCAGCGCCCTGCGCACCCATATTCATGAGCTACGGCGCGAACTGGACAAACCCTTTGCCGAGTCCCTGCTGCACACCGTGCCGCATGTGGGCTACCGCCTGAGTACCGACCCCGGAGACAACGACTGATGCCCCGGCCAGAACCACCGCTCGCAGGCAGCTACGCAGCCGCACCCCGCCGCAGAACCAGCATCCGCCGTCGTCTGCTGGCGGCTTTTGTGTTTCTGGCCCTGATCATGAGCGCGGCCCTGGGCATAGTTGGGCGGCTCTCCTTTGATTCGCTGGCAACCTATCTTGTGGGCTGGCACGCAAGGCCCGTGATGGAGGCCTTTATTGAGGCTGAAAAGCGGGCCTGGGAAGCCGAAGATAACGGCGGCGGCAACCTCTATTACGGCGAAGACCTTGCCGTGGTCATGCACTGGCGTTTTCTTGTGGGCAAGCAGGTGCCGCAGCCGTGGCAGGAGATGCCGGACGGCCTGCACTTCATCAACCACATGGAAGAATTTATTCTTATTGAGCGCAGGGATGACGTCATCTATGTGCTCACTGGCGGAACGGGTGCCTTTCTGGCCCTGAAACAGCGTCTGAACCGTATTTTGCTGCTCTGCGCCGTCAGCGGCCTTGCGCTGGCTGTGGTGCTGGCGGTTGTGCTGAGCCGCCGCCTTACCGGGCCGCTCAGCAGGCTCACAACTGCGGTGGAAAGCCGACCCCCGGAGCGCATGCAGGCCAATGCGCAGGAAACACCGGACGGCTTGGCTCCCATTCCGCTGACCGGTCTTGATGACGAGGTGGGCGTATTGGCGCGGGCCATTGCTGCGCGCGAAGAAGCCTTGCAACGGTTTGTCCTGCGTGAAAGCAACTTCACGGGTGATGTGAGCCACGAGTTGCGTACGCCGCTAACCGTCATGCAGGGCGGCCTTGAGATTCTTGAACTGCAACTGCAAAGGCTGCCGCAGGCTGAAAGTCTCGCCCCGGTGGTGCAGCGGCTGTTGCGCACCACGGCCCGTATGTCCAATACCGTGCGCACCTTGCTGATGCTGGCCCGCCGCCCTGAAGAAATAGAATTTCAAACGCTGGATTGCAGCGCTTTGCTGTGGGGAATCGTGCGGGAAATGGAAGGGGACGGCCTGCTGCATTGCTCTTCTGCTTCTGACCGCTTGCCCGATCCAGATCGTGATATTATTACTGCTTTTGCCCCTGCGGAAGCGTCTTTTCAACCTTCTGTTTCAGGTACTGATGTAAATCTCCCTGAAGCTGCCACGGCCATTGCGCCACGCCACACTGGCAAAAACGCGGTTGGGCGAGGCCCGGAACAGCGCTCGCCTGTAGCTTTGCAGACTTATATCGCCCCCACTGTGCGAGCCCGTGGGCAAAAAGAACTGGCGGCGATCGTGTTCAACAATCTGCTGGACAATGCCTGCCAGTATACTGAAAATGGGCGCGCCAGTGTTTCTCTTTGTCAGGGAGAGCTGCTTGTTCGCAATCGCGGGTGTATCCCTCCCGGCGTTGATATTTTTGCCAGGGGTGTGCGCTGTACCCAAAAAGCAGTCAGCGGCAGTGGCCTTGGTCTTTCGCTGGCGCTCAGAGCCTGCGAAAGGCTTGGCTGGCGGCTTGATATGGTTTCAGATCCGGCAGACGGCGAAGCTGTCTTTCGTGTAATCTTTCCTCCGATATCTCAGGGAGTTGACATATAATGCCCGGTCTTCAATCTCGGCAGAGCATGGCCTCTGCTTCCGTTTTGTTTTCAGGCAAGCGCCGATGGGTGCTGCTGTTGCTGCTGGCAGTGGTTGCGCTGCTGTGCTGGCGTTTATTTTTCAGCGGCAATCAGGCGCGCCGCGGCATGGGTATGGATACGCCGCCCGTGCGGGTTGCCGCCGCTCTTGCTCAGGATGTTCCCCATTTTCTCAATGGTTTGGGCACGGTGCTGCCCTCCAGTGACGTGCTTGTGACCAGCCGCGTGGACGGCCAGTTGCAGCGCCTGCATTTCGAGGAAGGGCAGCGGGTCAAGGCTGGCGACCTGCTGGCGGAGATCGACCCCAGACCCTTTCAGGCCACGCTGGATCAGGCGCGCGGGACTCTTGCCAAGGATCAGGCCCAGCTGGACAATGCCCGCAAGGATCTGGCCCGCTATGCCAAGCTTGCGCAGGGCAACTTTATTGCGACACAGCAGTTTGAAACCCAGCGCGCCCTTGTGCGCCAGTATGAGGGCACGGTAGAGGCCGACAAGGCCTCCGTGGATTCCGCCGCTCTCCAGTTGAGCTACAGCCGCATCACGGCCCCCACATCGGGTCGCCTGGGCCTGCGCAATGTGGACGAAGGCAACATGATAAAAGCCTCGGACACATCCGGCATTGTACGCATTACCGAGGTCAGCCCCTGTGATGTCGTGTTCACCCTGCCGGAAAGTCAGGTGCCGCTGGTCGTGCAGGCCCTGCGCGCCCACGAGGATGACGTTGACCGCCGCCCCTTGCCTGTTCAGGCCTGGGACAGGGAGCAGAAACGCCTGCTTGACGTGGGCGGGCTGCTTTCACTGGACAACCAGATTGATCTTTCTACCGGCACGGTGAAGCTCAAGGCGCGTTTCCCCAACACTGAAGGGGCCTTGTACCCCAACCAGTTTGTCAACGCCCGTTTGCAGGTGCGCATCATTAAAAATGCCGTCACAGTCCCCACCTCGGCGGTGCAGCTGGGATCACGCGGGGCTTATGTCTATGTGGCGGCCAAGAATGGCAAGGGGCTGGAAGCCGTAACGGTGCGGTCTGTAACCCCCGGCATTGCCACTGACGCCCTGACAGTTATTGATAAGGGGCTTGAACCGGGCGAACAGGTTGTGGTGGACGGTCTTGACCGCCTGCGGGATGGTATTGAAGTGAAAATTACGGCCACCGCAGAAACGCCCAAGGCACAGCCTGCGGAGTAGTAGCCCGGCTTTGCCGGAATGCCCTCCGTGTCTTCCACCCCTTTCCGCAAGGGGGAGCACCCTCCATATGAACCTATCGCGCATATTTATTTTACGGCCCATCGCCACCTCCCTGCTCATGGTGGCCCTGTTTCTTTCAGGGCTGCTGGGTTACCGGTATTTGCCCGTGGCGGCCCTGCCGCAGATAGATTACCCCACCATTCAGGTCCAGACGCTCTATCCCGGCGCATCGCCTGATGTTATGGCCTCTGTCATCACGGCTCCCCTTGAGCGCCAGTTTGGCCTCATGCCCGGGCTTGTGCAGATGAGTTCCCTTTCCTCCGCCGGGGCCTCGGTGGTGACCCTGCAATTCGACCTCACGCTGGCGCTGGATGTGGCCGAGCAGGAAGTGCAGGCGGCTATCAATGCTGCCAATAACCTGCTGCCAAGCGATCTGCCTTCGCCGCCAATTTACAACAAGGTCAACCCGGCTGATCCCCCGGTTATCACCCTTGCCGTCACCAGCGATGCCATGCCTCTTACCCGGCTGGAAGACCTGGTAGACACACGCATGGCCCAGAAAATTTCGCAACTGCCCGGCGTGGGCCTTGTGACGCTTTCGGGCGGGCAGCGCCCCGCCGTGCGGGTGCAGGTGAACCCCAAGGCGCTGGCCAATGCGGGGCTTACCCTCGCTGATGTGCGTACGGCTATTTCCACGGCCAACGTCAACAACGCCAAGGGCAGCTTTGACGGCCCGGAACGGGCCAGCACCATTGACGCCAACGATCAGCTTGCCTCTGCCGATGCCTATGCCGAGGCCATAATCGGCTACAAGGGCGGCGGCCCACTGCGCCTGCGCGATGTGGCCGAAGTGGTGGAGGGTGCCGAGAACGCCCGCCTCGCGGCCTATGTGGCAGGGGAGGGCATGAGCTTTCGGCCTGCTATCGTACTCTCGGTGCAGCGCCAGCCAGGAGCCAACGTCATAGACGTTGCGGACAGGGTTTTGCGGCTTTTGCCTGTGCTCAAACAGACCTTGCCCGGCAATGTGGACGTGCGCGTGGTTACAGACCGCACCACCACCATCCGCGCCACGGTGCACGACGTGCAGCTTGAGTTGCTGCTGGCTGTGGCTCTGGTGATCTGGGTCATCTGGCTGTTTTTGCGCAATGCCAGAGCCACCATTATTCCCGCTCTGGCCGTGCCTCTTTCGCTGGTAGGCACCCTTGGGGTCATGCATCTTGCCGGGTACTCGCTGAACAATCTCACGCTCATGGCTCTGGTTATCGCCACCGGCTTTGTGGTGGATGACGCCATCGTGGTGATCGAAAATATCTCGCGGTATCTGGAGCAGGGGCAAAAACCCGTACAGGCCGCCCTGACCGGGGCAGGGCAGATAGGCTTTACCATTATTTCGCTGACCATTTCGCTGGTGGCGGTGCTTATTCCCCTGCTGTTCATGGGAGATGTGGTGGGGCGGCTGTTCCGCGAGTTTGCGGTAACCCTGGCCGTGACCATTCTTATTTCTGCGGTTATTTCGCTCACGCTCACGCCCATGCTCTGCGCCATCATGCTGCGGCCAGAGCAGCATGACGGGAACCACGCGCAGCAGGGGAGCGGCCGATTTTTTACTCGCCTGCTCGCCTGGTATGAAGAAAAACTCGACTGGGTACTGCAACACCAGAGCCTGACCCTGGCAGTGGCGGTGGGCACGCTGGTGCTCACGGTTCTGCTGTATATCGGCGTACCCAAAGGATTTTTCCCCGTGCAGGATACGGGCGTCATCCAGGGGGTGGCCGAAGCGCCGCAGGATACGTCCTTTGAGGCCATGGCAGGGCGGCAACGCCAACTGGCCGACCTCATACTGCAAGACCCGGCGGTTGAGAGCGTGGTGTTTTTTGTGGGCGTGGACGGCGTCAACCAGAGCATGGGGACTTCGCGCCTTTCTGTGGAACTGAAGCCGCTGGAAGACCGTGATGCCCGCGCGCCTGCCATAGCGCGCCGTATTATGGAAAAGTCCACCGCCCTGCCCGGCATGACCCTGTATTTGCAGCCCGTGCAGGACCTGACCATAGAAGACCGTATTTCGCGCACCCAGTACCAGTTTTCAATTGAAGCACTGGACAGGGATCAGCTGGATCACTGGTTGCCGCGCATTGTGAACGCCCTTGCCCAGCGGCCAGAGCTTGAAATGGTCACAAGCGACTACCTGAATCCGGGCCGCATGGCATGGCTGAACATTAACCGTGACGCCGCCGGCCGCCTTGGCATAAGCATGTCGACCATTGACAACGCCCTGTACGATGCCCTTGGGCAGCGGCTGATTTCAACCATTTTCACTCAGACCAACCAGTACAAGGTCGTGCTCGAAACCGCCCCCCGCTTCCGCATGGGGCCGCAGTCCATTGAAAATATCTATGTTTCGGGCGGCGACGGCAAACCAGTGCCGCTCACAAGCCTGGCAACGCTTGAGGAGCGCCCCGTGCGGCTTTCCATCGCGCGTCAGGGGCAGTTCCCTGTGGTGACCATTTCTTTCAACGTGGCGCGTGGTTCTTCGCTGGGCGCGGCGGTCAAGGCTGTGGAGGAAACCGAAAAAGAACTGGAACTGCCCACGGCCCTGCGCACCCAGTTGCAGGGCGCGGCCAAGGCCTTCACCACGTCTACGGACAATCAGGTCTGGCTTATTCTGGCGGCCATCATCACCATGTATATTGTGCTGGGCGTGCTGTACGAGAGTTACGTTCACCCCGTCACCATCCTTTCCACCCTGCCGTCTGCGGGCGTGGGGGCGCTGCTGGCCCTGATACTGGCAGATATGGATCTTGGCGTGGTGGGCATCATCGGCATCATTCTGCTTATCGGCATTGTCAAGAAAAACGCCATCATGATGATCGACTTTGCGCTGGATGCGGAACGCAACGAAGGCAAGGAGCCGCTTGCCGCCATTCGTCAGGCCTGCCTGCTGCGGCTGCGGCCCATCCTCATGACCACAATGGCGGCCCTGCTGGGCGCATTGCCTCTCATGGTCGGCTGGGGCATGGGCGCGGAACTGCGGCGCCCTCTGGGCGTGACCATGGTGGGCGGGCTTATTTTCAGTCAGGCGCTCACCCTGTTCACAACGCCTGTCATCTATCTGTGGTTTGACCGCGTGAGCCGCCGCTTCAAGGGCCATAAGGCAGCCAGCGGGGCAGGGCAGGACGGAACCGCAGCGCAGAGCAAGCCACAGCAAGAGGCCCGGCCATGAGTACAGAGCGGCAAGACGCGGAAAATCCGCCTCTGCAAGGCCATTCTGCTGAACAGGCCGACAATGCCGTCACTCCGCCTAGGCCGGAGGCATCTGCCCGCCCTGGCCGTGCAAGCAGGCTCAAAGCTCTGCTGGAACAGGGCCGCAGGCATCGTTTTGGCCCTGAGGCATTGCCAGCCAATCTTTCCGCTCCTTTTATCCGGCGGCCTGTAGCCACAGCCTTGCTGACCTTTGCCCTTGCCCTTGCGGGTATAGTGGCTTTTGGCCTGTTGCCCGTGGCTCCCTTGCCGCAGGTGGATTTTCCCGTGGTGATCGTGCGTGCAAAGCTGCCCGGCGCAGGGCCGGAAACCATGGCCGCCACGGTGGCCACGCCGCTTGAGCGCTCGCTTGGGCGCATTGCAGGGGTCACGGAAATGACCTCCAACAGCACATTGTCCAATACGGAAGTCATCCTCCAGTTCGACCTTGACCGGAACATTGATGGCGCGGCCAGAGACGTGCAGTCGTCCATCAACGCCGCCCGTTCCAATCTGCCCACCATGCCTTCCAATCCCACCTACCGTAAGGTGAATCCGGCGGGCGCGCCCATCATGATTCTGGCTATTACCTCCGATGTGCTGACCCGTACCCAGTTGTACGATACGGCCTCCACCGTACTTGCGCAAAAAATTTCGCAGTTGCCGGGTGTGGGCGAGGTTATTGTGGGCGGCGGCGCGCTGCCCGCAGTGAGGGTGGATGTAATCCCCGATGCGCTCAACCGCGCGGGCCTGACCATGAGTGATGTGCGCAGCGCCCTGGCGGCTGCCAACGCATTCATGCCCAAGGGGCAGGTGGAGAGCGGGGGCCAGTTTTGGCTGATCGGGGCCAGCGACCAGTTGCGCAGGCCTGAAGACTATAAGTCGCTTATTGTTGCCCGCAGGGGGGATAAAACCATACGCCTTTCTGATGTCGCCGAGGTCAAAGACGGGCCGGAAGACGTGCGCGCCATGGCTGTATCTGACGGCAAACCGGCGGTGCTGCTGATTGTGTTCCGCTCGCCCGGGGCCAACATCATTGAGACTGTTGATCAGGTAAAGGAAATGCTGCCGCAGTTGCGCTCATGGCTACCGGAGAGCGCCGATCTGGGGCAGAGGCTAGACCGCTCGCTGACCATTCGCGCCTCGCTGCGCGAAGTGGAAAAAAGCCTGGCGCTTTCCATGGCTCTGGTCGTGCTGGTGACGTTTCTGTTTTTGCGCAACGGCAGGGCCACGGCCATTCCGGCGGTGGCTGCTCCAGTGTCCTTGCTGGCGACCTTTGGCGTCATGTATCTGTGCGGCTACAGCCTGGATAATCTTTCACTCATGGCCCTGACGGTTTCCACGGGCTTTGTGGTGGACGACGCCATTGTGGTGCTGGAAAATATTGTGCGGCGGCTGGAAATGGGCGAAACCCCTCTGCGCGCCGCCCTGCGTGGCGCTCGCGAGGTGGGCTTTACCGTTGTTTCCATTTCTATTTCGCTGGTGGCGGTATTCACTCCCATCCTGTTCATGGGTGGGCTGGTGGGGCGGCTGTTCCGTGAATTTTCGGTGGTTCTTACCACTGCCGTGCTGGTTTCCATGGTGGTTTCGCTGACCACCACGCCCATGATGAGCGCCCGCCTGCTGCGCTCCAAGGCCCATGAGGAGGCCGCAGCAGCTCAGGCCGCCCGGATTGGCGCGGGCGGGCTTGTGGGCTGGTGCCGGCGGTTGCTTGCCCGCGTGGGCGACTTCTGGGGGCGCATGCTCTCCGGCATGCAAAAGGGGTATGCCGCAACCCTGCCCGTGGTGCTGCGGCACCCGCGCCTGACCATCTGCTCGTTGTTGCTGGTCATTGCCGCCAATGTGTGGATGTATGTGGTTGTGCCAAAAGGATTTTTTCCGCAGCAGGATACTGGCGTCATCATGGGCGGCATACGTGCCGATCAGAGCGCTTCGTTCCAGGCAATGCAGGAAAAGCTGCGCAAACTTATTGACGTCATCAAGGCCGATCCAGCCGTACAGCATGTTTCGGGGCATATCAACGGAGGCCGCGGCGGCGGTGGGGTGTTCATAGCCCTTAAGCCCTTGCCGGAGCGCAAGATAGACGCCATGGGCGTTATTGGGCGGCTGCGCGCCAAACTGGCTGCGGAACCGGGCTTGCAGATTTTTCTGCAACCGGCGCAGGACATCATGATGGGCGGGCGCGGCTCGCGCTCGCAGTACCAGTATACCTTGCAGGCCGACAATCTGGATGATCTGCGCTCATGGGGGCGCAAGTTGCAAAGGGCTATGGCCGCCAACCCCCTGTTCAAGGATGTGGACAGCGATATTGAGGAGCGCGGCCTTGAAACGCTGGTCAAGGTGGATCGTGACGCCTTGGCCCGTTACGGCCTGAGCATGAAGGATGTGGACGCCGCCCTTGGCAATGCCTTTGGGCAAAGTCAGGCATCGACTATCTATCAGGATAAAAACCAGTATCACGTGGTGCTGGAATACGGGCCGGACTGGCTGACCGGGGCCGATGCTCTTGGCAAGGTGCGCCTGCCGGGCGCCAACGGCCTCGTGCCGCTGCTCAGCGTCGCCACGGTGGTTCCCGCTTTTGCGCCCCTTTCTGTGGCGCATCAGGGGCAGTTTGCCGCAGTGACCCTTTCTTTCAACCTTGCGCACGGCGTGTCTCTTTCGCAGGCGCAGGAGGCTCTGGCTGCCATCAAGACGGAGCTTGCCATGCCATCATCTGTGGTAAGCGGTTTTCAGGGTACGGCAAAAATGTTCAGCGATACCGCAGGCAATCAGGTTGTGCTGGTGCTGGCGGCTCTGGCCGCGCTGTATATTGTGCTGGGCATGCTTTACGAAAGCCTCATCCATCCGCTGACCATCCTTTCAACCCTGCCTTCGGCGGGCGGCGGGGCCTTGCTGGCCTTGATGGCCTGCGGCATGGAGTTTAGCGTTATTGCGCTTATTGGCGTGTTGCTGCTCTGCGGCATTGTCAAAAAGAACGCCATCATGATGATCGACTTTGCCCTGGAGGCTTCGCGCACACGCAATCTGCCGCCGGATAAAGCGATTTTCGAGGCCTGCCTGCTGCGCTTCCGGCCCATTATGATGACCACGGCTGCGGCCATTCTTGGCGCTGTGCCGCTGGCCCTTGGGCATGGCGATGGCGCGGAAATCCGCCAGCCTTTGGGCGTCACCATCGTGGGTGGCCTGCTGGTCAGCCAGCTGCTGACGCTCTACACGACCCCGGTGGTCTATCTGTGCCTTGACCGCCTGAGCCGCCGCTTCAACCTCTGGCGCAAAACAAGGCGTCGGGCAGTGACGCGGCAGAGCAAAGAAATCATAGCCAAACCATAAGTTTTTAGCGCAGCCCCATTGCCCTTTGCCTGCATTTGGGAAAGGATATGGTCATTCCCTCATCTGATGATCCAGCGAGGAATGCCATGTACCACCACACGCTGCACATCCTGTTGCTCAGTTCCGATCCTTTGCTGGAGGCTTCGTTGCGCGCTGCCGCGCCGCGTCCCGGCTTTGCCCACATATTCAGTGCCGACCAAAATCCGGAGTCTGACGCTCAGGCCCAATGCGCCGGGGCCGATATTGTGTTGCTGGACGCGGCCCGGCTTGGGCATCTGCCTGGCATTCGCCGCGTTGCCAGACCTGACGCCCTTTTCATCTTTGCGGGCGATGCCCAGCCCGAGGCAGAATATCTGCCGCTGCTCGATGATGTATGGCTAGGCCCCGCAAGCGCCAGCCTGTACGACTTTCACGTGGCCCGCCTGCTGGATGCGGTGCGCCAGCGCCGGGATCATGACCTCACAACCCTGCACCTGAACGCCGCCATTGACCTGACCACGGATCTTGTGTGGTTCAAGGATGCCAAGGGCGCACACGTAAAGGTGAACGAAGCCTTTTGCCGCCTTGTGGGCAAGAGCCGCGAGGTTGTTGAAGGGCGCGGGCATTACTTCATATGGAATCTTGAGCCGGAGGAATACGCCCAGGGCGAATTTGTCTGTCTTGAGACGGATCAGATCGTCATGAACTCGCGTGATGTTGGTTTTTTTGACGAGGTGGTCAAGGCCCCGCAGGGCATGCGCCAGTTCAAGACGCGCAAGGCCCCCCTGTTCAATGTCGACGGCAGCGTTATGGGAACCGTGAGCATTGCCCGCGATGTGACCGATATTGCCAACATGACTGCTGAGCTTGATCTTGTTTTGCAAAGTATCCCGTATGCTGTCATGCTTCTGGATGCGGACATGCGTATTGTCAATTTTAACGGGCGGTTCAGAAAGCTCTTTGGCATTACGGATACGGATTACATCATCGGCGAGAAGCGCGAGGTATTTCGCAAAAGGGCCATTGAGCGCCTGGGCTTTGCCCGCAACGGCAAGTACGTCAAGATGCGGTCAGCCGTGGATGGACATGGGCGCTTTATTGATATGTATGAGGAGAATATCCTCGACATATTCAACAATGTGATAGGCATGATCTGTATCTACCGGGATGTGACCCGGCAAAGGCAGATTGAAAAGCGGCTCAAAGAGCGGGCCAATACGGATGAACTGACGGGCCTTTTCAACCGTCATTATTTTTTCAGGCAGATACCTGTCACCTTGCCCCTGGGCGCGGGGCTTGCCTATGTGGATCTGGACAACTTCAAGCACGTCAACGACAAGTATGGTCATTACACGGGCGACAAAGCTCTGGTGCTGACAGCCCAGTTGTTGCGCAAGCACCTGCGGGGTGCGGTGATCGCCCGTTTGGGCGGGGATGAGTTTGCCGCCTACTTTCCCGAAGGGTGTACGGAAGAAAACCTGCGCACCTGTGCCAGCGATTTGCTGGACGCCATGATTGAAGCGTATGACGCGCACGAGGCGTATCAGGGGCTTTCGGCCAGCATTGGCGTTGCGCTGGTTGAGGATCAGGGGCTTTCGCGCGAAGATATGGTGCGGCGGGGCGATCTGGCCATGTATACGGCAAAGCGCCTTGGCAAGAGACGTTACTGTTTTTACACAACCAGCCTTGAGTAGCGGGCAGGGCGTTCCCGGTGGAAACGCCCCCTGTCACAGGGCAGACACGGGCCGGGTACGGGCCGGATTCGGGTGCAGACCATGCGTGTTCCAGCATTTGAGCTTGAAGTGTTTTTTGGCAAACACGAATTTTCCACGCCATATCTTCTGGCGCAGTCAGACTGCGAGGCCATGAGCATTGACGCCCTGCTGGGGTTGGAGCCGGATGCGGCCTTAGCCCGGCAGGATTTTTTGAATACCAGCCTTGGCTATGGCGAAAACAACGGCAGGCCCGATCTTCGCCGCGCGGTGGCGGGCCTGTACGCAAACATGCCCGAAGAAAATGTGGTGCTGTTCACCGGCGCGCAGGAGGGCATTTTTGCCTGCATGAACTCCCTGCTTGAGCCGGGGGACCACGTGGTGTGCATGTTCCCGGCCTATCAGTCCTTGTATGAGGTGGCCCGAAGCCTGGGCTGCCACGTGGACTTCTGGCATCTGCGACAGACGGAGCAGGGCTGGCAGGGTGATATGGACGAACTGGCAGCGTTGCTGCGGCCCGACACCAAGGCCATCGTGCTCAATACGCCGAACAATCCCACGGGTTTTACCCTGAACCGGGAACAGACCGACAGGCTGTGCGAGCTGGCTCGCCAGCGTGGAGCCTGGATTTTCTGTGATGAAGTCTACCGGGGATTGGGCTGGAACCCGGAAAGCGTAAGGTCAGAGGATACCGCAGGTGCGCTGCGGGCAGGCGACAATGCGCCCTGGATTGCAGATGCGTACGAAAAGGGTATTTCGCTCGGCGTGCTCAGCAAGGCCTATGGCCTGCCGGGCTTGCGCGTGGGCTGGCTGGCCTGCCGGGACACCGCACTGATGGAAGACGTGGCGCGCTACAAAAACTATCTGAGCATTTGCGGGGCAACGCCTTCAGAGGCGCTGGCCCTTGTGGCTCTGCGGCACGGGGAGCATCTGCTGTCAAAAAATCGGGGCATTATCAGCGAGAACCTCAAGACGGCAGACGCTTTTTTTGCCCGCCATGCCCACATGTTTACCTACAACCGCCCTCAGGCTGGCCCCATTGGCTTTCCGCGCATACGGCTCAGCGAACCTGTGAGCGATTTTTGCGAAAGGCTGGCTCATGAAGCCGGGGTTTTGCTGTTGCCGGGTTCAGTATACGGCATCAAGGAACCCTATTTCCGCATGGGTTATGGCCGTAAAAGTTTTGAGGCCCACCTCTCCCGGTTTGAGCAATGGCTGGTGAAAACGGGCCTTGCATAAAAATGGCTTAAAATGTTTGGGGATTACCCCACCATATGCAACAAACCCCGCGAGGCTTTGCCCTGCGGGGGTTGTTTTCAGAACTGGGGGACAGCGCTGTCTTTGCCAGCGTTGACGGCATCAAGATATCGCGCCCAGGCTTCGCCAATGGCAAAAAGTTTTTCGCGGGGGATTGCCGCGCTGTCATACGTAATCAGTATTGAGCCGCTGACGCTGTTGCCTTCCACAGCATGCACACCGTTGATGGCTTCCATTTTCTCGCGGGCCAGCCGCAGTACGCTTTCGTGTCGCAGGGCGGGGTGGCGTATGCGCACCCTGCCGTCTACAAAACTGCGTACATACCTAAGCAGATGGATGGCGTTCATAATGGAACTCCTCGCCGGGCAGACTTTTCGGCAGGTGGGGGCGCATGGCGTTAAGGGCAACGCCAAGGGTAGTCAGGTTGTGCAGCAGGGCGGAAACGCCCGGCCCAAGCACCATGAACAGGCCTCCCATCAGGAACAGGCTGTTGAGGGTCATTGTGGCCACAAAATTCCCGTGAATGCGGCGCAGGGTGTGGTTGCCCAACAGGCGGGCGCTGACCAGCCCCTCAAGGCTGGGATGGGTCAGCAGCACGTTGGCCACTTCGCGGGCCAGGTCTGTACCGTCGCTCATGGCAACGCCCACATGCGCCGCTGACAGGGCAGGGGCATCGTTGATGCCGTCGCCCACCATGAGCACCTTGCAGCCTTCTGCCGCCAGTTCCTGCACAATGCGGGCTTTGTCCGTAGGCAGCACCTGTGCGCGAAATTCCGTAATGCCCACCTGCGCCGCTACGGCTCTGGCCGTGCGCTCGTCATCTCCAGTCAGCATGAGTACCCGGCGCATGCCAAGGCCACGCATGGCTTCAACCACACGTGCCGCCTCGGGCCGCAGGGGGTCTTCAATGGATACCAGCCCGGCGGCCTGTCCGTCCTCGCTCATGAACAGCAGGGAACGGCCAAGTTCGGTCTGCTGGCCGATAGCTTCAGCAAGGGGCGAAAGGTCAACGCCTTCATCGTGCTCAATATAGTGGCGGCTTCCCACCCGCATTTTTTTGCCGTGCAGGGTGGAGGCAACGCCGTGCGCCACCACGTATTCCACGTGGGCGTGTTCCTCTGCGTGTTGCAGGTTTTCTTCCTCAGCCTTGCGCACAACCGCGCGGGCCACAGGGTGGGGAAAATGTTCTTCAAGGCAGGCCATGATGCGTAGCACTTCGTCCCTCTCAAAGCCAGGGGCCGGGATGACCTCCACAACCTTGGGGCTGGCCTGGGTGAGGGTGCCTGTTTTGTCAAAGACCAGCGTATCAGCCTCGCTCAGGGCCTCAAGGTAGCGGCCGCCCTTGATGGCAATGCCGTGGCGCGCGCCTTCGCGCATGGAGGCCAGCACCGCCAGCGGCGTGGCGAGCTTGAGGGCGCACGAGTAATCCACCAGCAGCACGGATGATGCGCGGCGGAAATCGCGGGTGATCAGCCACACAAGCCCGGCAAGGCCAAAGGTAAAGGGCACGGCCAGATCAGCCAGCCTTTCAAACTTGCCCTGCACGCCCGCCTTGAGCGATTCGGACTCTTCAATGAATTTTACAACCTGCCGCAGGCGTGTGCCATCGCCCACATGGCGGGCGCGGATCACAATCCGCCCTTCTTCAAGGGCTGTTCCGGCGTATACAGAAGCACCTTCTGTGCGGCGCACGCCAAGGGGTTCGCCTGTCATGGACGACTGGTTCACAAGGCCGCAGCCTTCGGCAACTTCGCCGTCCACCGGAATGGAGCCGCCAGCATGCACAACCACAAGGTCGCCCTCGCGCACCTGCGCCAGAGGAACGGAAACTTCGGTGCCGTCTACCAGCAGCCAGACGTTTTCCACATTCAGGGCAAGGCTTTCGGTCAGCGAAGCCATGGAGCGGCGTCTTGTCCAGTCTTCAAGGGTTTCGCCCAGCCCCAGCAGCAGGGTAAGCATGCTGACCGTGCGGAAGTCGCCCATGATGAGCGACGCGCCAATGGCGGCAGCGTCCAGCACGTCAACGCTCAGGGTGCCGCGCAAAAGCGCGCCCAGACCTTTGAACAAAAAGGGCAGCGCGCCCATGACGCTGTTGAACACGCGCAGGGCCAGCGGTAAAAAGGGGCGCACAAAAACATAGCGCACCAGAGGCATAAACCCCTGACCGGGCGAAAGAGCGCTCTCGTAGTGCTGCCCCTGGATATCAAACTGACCGCCTGCGTCAGCCGCGCCTACCAGCAGGGTGAGGGCGGTAACGCGCGCTTCTTCCTTGTCATAAAAAATCAGCAGGCTGCCGATCAGGGCATTGGCGCGCACTTCTGTGATGCCCTCAAGCGAAGCCAGAGCCCCGGCCAACGCCTCAATGCGCCCCTCGCCAAGGCAGCTCGATGCGCGTACGCGCATTCTGCCGGATTCCGGCGTTGTGATGCCACGCAATTCATGAACAATAAAAAAACGCATGCGCGCTCCTTGAAGCGAGGCGGCCTGGGCCGCACTGTCCTGAACGATCCTCTGCCTACAGCGGAGGATTGAGAGTTTGCGTGCCGCCCGAAAGCTCGGGCGGCACTGGCAGCTTCAGCACCGGAAAAGGCGCTGCAAACAACTGCTGGATTAGGCCTCGGCGGCGTCCTTGGTGGTCTTGCGCTTTTCTGCGGCAAGGCGGGCCTCGGCGGTGAGGTCTTCCACATCTTCCTTGATGGCTTCAACCTTGCTCAGCAGGGCGTCTTTTACGTCCATGCCGCGGCTCAAAAGGTCAGTGGCTAGGGGCTTGAAATCCAGTTTGCCCTTGCTTACGGCCACCGCGCCGAGCACACCCAGGGCAACGCCGCCCAAAAACCACAATCCGCACTTCATGCCTTCGTTCATTTTCCTTCTCCTTGCTCGTGTGTGTCCAGATTCGGTCAGCGATTCCAGCATGCGGCAGATGGCCGAATCGAGATAATAGTCCAGCCTCCGTCCGGTCGCTTACTTGCGACCGGACGGTAAAACTGGCAAATTTTCAGGGTAGGATGCTTAGATAAAAGCTAGCTGGACGCGCCGGAAAGGTCAACCTTGATAAAGTCGGCTTCGCTGTTGCGCAAGGAGATGGTTACGCCTGAAAGGCGCAAGGCGACAGGATCCTTAAGAGGCGCGCGGCCTACAATGGAGACCGTGGTGCCGGGGATAAGACCCATGTCGCGGATGCGGCGGTTCATTTCGCCGAGGGCTTCAACGGCTGCAATCTTTCCCTGCTGTCCTACTTGCATCTGACGCAGATTGACAATCTGGCTCATGCGTGCACTCTCTATGTTTGATGCTGGTGGCAAATTTGTTCAATGGCTTTTAACCGTTCTGGATGAGCAGCCTGGGTGTGTAACCCTTGCTGTAATCCACAGAACAACCTTGCCTTCATTACGGTTCTGTGTCAAGAGAAAAGAAAGTCGTTTTCAAATTTGATAGCAGATCAGGGCTTTAGCCCTGCAACAAGGAGAGGCCATGTTTCCTCAATATGTAGCACATAGTATGGAAGGCCGGGCGCGTTTGCGCCATCCTGCTCTGGGTGAGGTTGCCGTGCGCAGCGCTGTGCAGAAAGCGCTTGGCAAAGAGAAGGACGTGCTTGAGGTGCGCCCCGGCTCTGAATCCGTGCTGCTGATTCTCAAACCCGGTGTGAACGTTGCCAGCCTGTGCCAGCGGCTGGAACAGAGCGTGCCGATTCTGGCCCGTCCTCAGGCCGAGGTGGCTGCTGAGCTGCGCGCCGCGGCACGCGCCCGTCGGGGTGAGCAGTGGCGGAGCAAGTGGGGTGACAAGAGCGCTGCAACCAAGGGTTTTTCTTTAGGCAGCAGGGGTGACAAGAGAAATATTCTGGGCATTTCACAGCGAAAGCTCGAAGTTCGGGCCATGCTGGGCGTGGCAGGGGTGTGCCTGGCTTCCGGCCTGTCCGGGCCCAAGCCGCTGCATCTGCTGGCGGGCCTTGCCTGGGCCTTGATGGCCAGCCGCCACGTGTGGGTTCGGCGCAAGGCTGTTTAATGAAAGCTTCCGTTGACAGTGTACGCGCTGCCTGTGCGCGTTGCGGCGCATTTGCAGGCAAGTGGCTGCTGACGATATTTGTGGCTGTGGCAGCCTTTGCTCTTGCGGCGCAGGCTCTGGCTCTGGTGCTGGCGGCTCTTGCCCTCTTGCTGATTGCCTTGTGCCTTGCCTCCATGTGCATGCCTGAAGAAAGCCGGGCTGTGTGGGCGTGGATGCGTGACACGCTGGGGCGCTGGAGCGCTGTGGCTGGAACCGATAAGACGGATGGTGCGCAATCGCCCGCTGAACCTGTGCAGGGTGAACCTATGCAGAATAAATCGGCGCAAAATGAATCGGTGCAGGCTGCAGGTGCTGCCCTGAATGACCCGCAGAAAGGCGACTCCCGGCGGGAAGAACCATCAAAGTAGACAGAGCCTCTCAGAGGAATCTGTAAATCCGCGGTCAGCCTCGGGCCAGGGCACAATGGCCTGGTCTGATTGGCGGTTGGCGGCAGCTTGGCTGACGCAGAAAATCCTCTTTTTGCAGGCCAGCGCCCGGAACATACCTCAACAAACCAGCGCGAGCCTGCGGTCAGGCTCATTTTATCAGTCTGGCTTTGCTGTACATCAGACAGTAGCACACCCCCGCGATGGCACAATCTGCGGGGGTGTGCTGTTTTGCCGGGACGTTGAGGGTGCGCCCCGGTTAGAGTGCAAAGCCGCTCCGGGCAGCCCTGCACCTGAAGTATCAGACCTGCGCGGTTTCGGCAGCGCCTTCGGGGGCGCCTTCCGTTTCGTGCCTGCCTGCAACAAGGTTGCGGTGTCCTTCAATTATTTTGCCGATGACTTCCGGTTCTGCCAGCGAAGTGGTGTCGCCGATGTCTTCATAGCTGTCGCCAGCGATCTTGCGCAGCATACGGCGGATGATCTTGCCCGAGGTGGTCTTGGGCATGGCGTCCACAAACTGGATGAATTCCGGGCTGGCAAGCGCGCCGATGTCGCGTCGCACGGCATCGCGCAGTTTTACGCGCAGTTGCGCGCTCCACGGCACTTCATCCCGGGTCACCACATAGGCGTAGATGCCTTCGCCCTTGAGGGCGTGGGGCATGGGCACCACTGCGGCTTCGCCAACTTCGGGGCAGGCAGCCAGCACGGCTTCGATTTCTGCCGTGGAAAGCCGATGCCCAGACACGTTGATGGAGTCGTCCACGCGTCCCAGAATCCAGAAGTAGCCGTCCTGATCAACTTCTGCCGCATCGCCTGACGAATAGCAGCCAAAGCGTGAGAAGTAGGACTGGTACTTTTCTTCATCATTATACACGCCCTGCATCATGCCGGGCCAGGGGCGGCGGATGACGAGATGCCCGGCCTTGCTGCCCGCTTCGGCTTCGTCGCCGTCACGCGAGGCAGTGCCTATAACCGCAGCGTCAATGCCAGGCAGGGGCTTGGAGGCCGACCCGGGCTTGAGCTTGGTGGCATAGGGCATGGGGGCGATCATGGCGCCGCCGGTTTCGGTCTGCCACCATGTGTCCACGATGGGCAGTTCGCCGCCGCCGATGTTTTTGTGGTACCACTGCCACGCTTCGGGGTTGATGGGCTCGCCCACACTGCCGAGAATGCGGAGGCTGCGCAGGTCGTAGCGCTCTGTCCAGGCCTCGTTCATACGCATGAGCGAGCGGATGACCGTGGGCGCGGTATAGAAGATGTTGACCCGGAAGTTCTCCACAATGCGCCAGTAGCGGTCAGGGTATGGCCATGTGGGTACGCCTTCAAACATGAGCGTGGTGGCCCCAAGCGAAAGCGGCCCGTACACGCCATAGGTGTGGCCTGTGATCCAGCCTGCATCTGCCGTGCACCAGTACACATCGTCGTCGCGCATGTCGAAGCACCACTGCGTGGAGTGCGCCGCGTATGTGAGGTAGCCGCCCGTGGAATGCATGACGCCCGTGGGCTTGCCCGTGCTGCCGCTTGTGTGCAGCAGGAAGAGCGTATCGTTGGCATCCATGGGCTCGCAGGGAAAGTCCGGGTTAAGGGTAAAGTCATCAATCAGGTCATGCCACCACACATCGCGGTTGCGCTGCATGTTGACGCCGTCAATACCGGCATGCTTGACCACAACCACGTGCGCCACCGAGGGGCACTTTTCAAGGATGGGATCAAGATTGGCCTTGAGGGGCTTGAACTTGCCCCCGCGCACCGCCGCGTCCGCCGTGATGACAACGCGAGCTTTGCAACCCTGAATACGACTGCGCACGCCGCCCTCCGCATAGCCGGAAAAGATGGCCGTGTGGATGGCGCCAATGCGGGCGCAGGCCAGCATGGCAATAAAAAGTTCCGGAATCATGGGCATGTACAAAGCCACATGATCGCCCTTGCGGATGCGCAGCGAACTCAAAGCATGCGCAACGCGGCACACCTCTGTATAGAGCATCTGGTAGGTGTAGCAGCGAACGTCTGTTTCTTTTTCGCCCTGCCAGATAAGCGCGGCCTTGTTGCGCCGCCCAGAGATGAGGTGCCTGTCGATACAGTTAAAGGAGGCATTAAGTTTGCCGCCTGTAAACCACTTGTATTTATGGTTTACCTCATCTGCTTCCAGTACTTTGTCCCAGCGTTTGAACCAATGGATCAACTGCGATGCTCGCGCACCCCAAAAGTCGTTGGGGTCTTCCAGTGCGCGGCTGCAGAGAGCGTCATATTCTTCTGGCCCACATACCCATGCAGAAGTTTTGCCGTGCTCAGGTGGAAGATAGCTGCGGTTCTCATTTAACAGCGTTGTGATCCTTTCCTGGGACATGATTAAATCCTCCCTCCTGTGTGTTGCATAGAATTTCTAGAGGTGAAATGATTCCATGGTACAGCACTAAAAATATTTTAGAGAGGCGTCAAGAGCCCGGAATTGATTGATCTTTCAGTCATGCCTGTACATATTTTCACAAAGTGGCATAAATGGCAACCTAGGATACCAGTCTATGCGGATTGGAACGCCATACCAATTGAAGAAATAATTCACAATTAACGGCAAACTTTTTTTGATTTTTTTCAGCACCATTATACAAAGGGCAAAAAAACGCTTCTGCCATTCAAAACAGTTAGGCTGAGGCAAACAGAAAGCACCACCAGACGTTTGCGGTAATCCGGTGCGCAGTGAAAGAAAAGGAATATGACCACGAGGGCAGCGGCGCAGCGGCGAATTTCTCGGCAGCGCGGGCGGGGACAGCAAAAAGCGTGGGCGCATGTTTCCCTGCTTTCGTGGCGCAAGGACGACTGGGGTTGGCCGGTGGGGAAGGGAAAGCAGCCATGACACAGCCCATAGGGCAGCTGTGTCACGGTGAAAAGGGAGTAGTCAGGCGCAGGGCAGCATGAGGCCCCTATCCAGCATGACCTGGGCAAGCTGGGTGACGGGCAGGCCCACCACGGTGCTCCATGAACCGTCAATGCGCTCAACAAGCATGGCTCCCTGCCCCTGGATGGCATATGCGCCTGCTTTGTCGTGCGGCTCACCGGTGTCGAGATAGGCTTGCAGCACCGGCTGAGGCCAGTGGTGGAAGATAACACGGCTGGTGTCGCTGAATAACAGCATGCGGAACGAATCGATACCGCATTCGTCCACATTGGGGCCAGTATTGGTTCCGGCAGGCCCTGAGGCTTGTGCTGGGCTAAAGGCTGCATCGGCAGGCAGCAGCAGGCACACGGCGCTGATAACTTCATGCCCACGACCGTTGAGGCGCTCCAGCATGCGCAAGGCATGGGCCGGGTTTTCCGGCTTGCCAAGAATATCGCCGTCCACAGCCACTACGGTATCTGCGGCCAGAATCACTGGTTGCAATTCATGGTTGGCTGCGCCTTGCTGGCGAACGGCATGCCCTGACGCCAAGGCCTTGGCAGTAGCAGCGCGCCGGGTATAGGCCTCCGGTGATTCGCCCAGTTCCGGGCGTGGTTCATCAGCATTGGTGAGGGCCAGATGGAAGGGGATTCCCCATTCGTTCAAAAACTGCCGCCTGCGTGGCGAGGCAGAGGCCAGGAGCAGTTCAAGGCCTGAGGCCATGCGGAACAGCGGGCGCAAAAATGAGGACGAATCGGCGGCAGCCGGGCACGGGGCAAGATTGTAGGACATGGTAAAGCCTGATTAGCGCGGTGCGGGGGCGTGGCGCAAGATTTCGCCGCCCTGCATGTCCAGCACGCAGAAGACGCCGTTTTCTATAAGGCCGTAGGTGCGGGGCGAGCCGCTCTTGGGCAGGGAAAGGGAGCCGGGGTTCCAGAAGTGCAGGCCATCAATGCTTTCGCCGCGCGGCACATGGGTATGCCCGCGCAAGAGAACCGTTCCGGCCTTGATGCCGGGGCACGGCGGGTGCTCGGGCAGGTGGTGCCCGTGGCTGGCAAAAATGCTCAGGCCGTCTGCTTCAATCCAGGTGGATTCTGTGACTGCAAAGGGCAAAAGGCACAGATCAACCTCGGCATCGCAGTTGCCGCGCACTGCCATCACCGGGCAGGGCAAGGCCGAAAGATCGGGCATGGTTTGCAGTACAGAGCGGGTGTCGTAGCCCTGCGGCAGGGGGTTGCGCGGGCCGTGGTAAACCAGATCGCCCAGCAGCACCAGTGCGTCAGGGGTAAGCTCACGCGCTTTTTCCAGCAAAAAAAGCAGACTTTCAACAGACCCGTGCAGGTCGGAGGCAACAAGCAGACGCATCAGGCGCATTCCTTGGCAGCAGGGTGTTCCCTGTTCCAGTCTTCAAGAGGAATAGCTTCTTCCACAAGCATGATGGGAATATTGTCGCGCACTGGATAGACCACGCCGCAGGCCTTGCAGGCAAAGGCGGCGACTGAACCGTTGTCTTCCAGCGCCACAAGGTTGCCCAGGCATTTGGGGCAAGCAAGAATTTGCAGTAACTCGCGGGTTTCCATAGGCATAAAGAATCCTTCTGTTAATCGTGAGGGGGTAGTCTATCTCCAAGCGTCTTCCAGTTCAAGACTTGCCCCATATTGTCATTTTGCGGTATAATAGTTATCCCATGAAAGATAGTATGAAATTCATCGATCTGCACACGCATTCCACCGCTTCTGACGGTACGGACACCCCGACCCAGCTTGTGGGCAAGGCCCATGCAGCAGGCCTTGCCGCAGTGGCTATTACTGACCACGATACCCTGTCTGGCCTTGATGAGGGGCAGCAGACCGGGCGGGAGCTTGGTATTGAAGTTGTGCGCGGCTGCGAAATTTCGACAGGCACGGAACTGGGCGAACTGCACATCCTTGGCCTGTGGCTACCGGAAAATCCCCAGCCTTTGCTGGAAAAACTGCGCTGGCTGCGCGAAATGCGGGCAGAGCGCAATGTAGGCATAGTAAAAAAGTTGCAGGATCTCGGCTACGACATCAGCATGGAAGAAGTGCTGGCGGCGGCCAGGGGCGAGAGCGTGGGGCGACCGCACATCGCAGCTGTGATGCTGCGAAAGGGCTTTGCCAAGGATCCCCGGCAGGTTTTCAAGGAATTTCTGGGCAGCCGGGGCAAGGCATATTTGCCCAAAACCGTGCTGGAACCTGATGAAAGCGTTCGGTTGCTGGCCTCCATGGGGGCGACGGTATGTCTGGCGCATCCGCTGCTCTGGAAGGCCCCCGCCGGGTGGCTGGACTCCATGGTGGCCCGCCTCAAGGAATACGGGCTCAGCGCCATTGAAGCCTACCACAGTGAGCATTCCGAAGCCGATGTGCGCACCTGTCTGGCCCTGGCCAAGCGTTTTGACCTTGGCGTTTCCGGCGGATCGGACTATCACGGATCAAACAAGCCCACTATCCGTCTGGGACAGGGCTACGGGGGCTTGCGCGTCAGCTCGGCTGTGCTTGAAGGCCTGAAAGAACGCCGCGACGCTGCTGGCCTCCATATCTGACCGCGCCTACCATCGCCCGTTTGCGGCGGCCAAGTCAAACCTCTTGCGCAATCTGGTCACCCGATGTACAGCGGTTTTCCACACTTATCTGGAAGGCATTGCATGCGTATTCTTCATAAACAGCAACATCTTCCCCCTCTTGAGGGGCCACGGCTGGAGCCGCATCCTTTTCGTGGCGCAGGGGTTCCCCCTGACGAACGCGATGGCGCGCCGCTTGTTCCCGTTGCCCGACCCGAGCGCGGGTCAGCCGCGCAGGGCATTGCCGCCCCCCACAGAGAAGCCCCTTCGGGCAAGGACGTAGGCACCGAAGCCTTTGAACTGCGCCAGCTTGGCGAAGAAGATTTTGAGGAGTTTGAGGCTCTGCTGCGCTACGCCTTTCAGGTCAGCACATCTGAAATGGCCCGCATCGGCTGGTCCGACATGGAGATGAAGCAGTCCAAGATGCCCATATTTGAGGCATCGCACGTCATGGGCTGGTTCTACAAGGGGCACCTTGCCTCGCAGATCGTCATCTACCCGATGGAAGTGAACATCCAGGGCGAAATCTGCAAAATGGGCGGCATCACCGGCGTGGCCACCTATCCCGAATACACGGGGCGTGGGCTGATCCATTCGCTCATTGGCAAAAGCCTTGAATACATGCGCTCGCAGCAGCAGATAGTTTCCTACCTCTGCCCCTATTCCATCCCCCTGTACCGCAAGCACGGCTGGGAAATTGTTTCGGACAAGATGACCTTTGCCATCAAGGATACCCAGTTGCCCAAGCGCCACCCCGTGGACGGGCAGATCGAGCGCGTGGACATCGAGTGCGAAGACCTGCACCGCGTTTACAAGTATTTTGCGCTTCAGGAACACGGCGCGCTGATTCGCGGCAAGCTGGAGTGGGAGGAATACTGGCGCTGGGATTCGGACGACGTCATGGCGGCGGTGTACTACAGCGCCGACGGCAAGCCTCTGGGCTATGTTATCTACTACATTGAGAACGAAGTTTTCAGCATCAAGGAAATGGTCTACCTGAACCAGGAGGCCAAGTACGGCATCTGGAACTACATCAGCGCCCATTTCTCCATGATTACCAAGGTGGAAGGAGCCAATTACACTGGCGAACCCATTGCCTTCCAGTTTGAAGACAGTGAAATTGACGAGAGCATTCAGCCCTACGCCATGGCCCGTATTGTGGATGTACAGCGCTTTATCGAACAGTATTCCTTCCAGTTCGAAGACCCCAAGCTGACGCTTGAACTGGAAGTGAGCGATGTCATGGCCCCGTGGAACAATGGCATCTTCCATGTGAGCTGGCGTGACGGGCGTACTTTTTGCGAAAAGGTAAGCACCTGGAGCACAGGGCATCGCCTCTCGCTGGATATCAAAACGCTCACAACGATGCTGATGGGCTACAAGCGGCCCACCTACCTGTACAACAATGACCGCATCGACATGGACTACCACCTGCTGAAAACGCTGGAGACGCTGATTCCGCCGGACAAACCGTATTTTTCGGATTATTTCTGATTTTCGGGAGCAGGATTCGCGGGTTGACACATCTGTGGACAGATGGCAGTTGTACGCCGTTCCGTGGATGCATTGTTCTGTTCTTTTGGGTTTCCGCAGGCCGTGCCTTTTTATCCGAGCCCACGCAGAGGAGTATTGGATATGGCATGGTTTGCATTGAGTTTGGCCGTGGTGACCGAGATTTTGTGGGCGCTCAGCCTCAAGTGGGCTTCTTCGCTGGGCAACTGGCAGGCCGCGGCAGTGCCCATTGTGCTGAGCTTTGTGAATATGGGCCTGCTGGCGCTGGCCATGCGCGGGCTACCGGCGGGGATGACCTATGCCCTCTGGACAGGTGCTGGCACGGTGGGCGTGGTTCTGGGCGGGGCGCTTTTTTTCGGCGACAAGGTTTCGCTGCCCCAGCTGTTTTTCATCGCCCTGATTATCATTGGCAGCGTCGGGACAAAGTTTTTTTCATCCCAGGCATAGGACGTTTTGTCTGCCGCGCCGCGTGATCGGCGAGCTGAAGCATGGTTGCTGGTACGCACAGAGCATGGAACATGGAAAGGCGGGGTTGTCCCCGCCTTTTGTGTCTCTTGGTATAGCGATCTAATGCAATTACTTGGCTACTTATCCTGCCCGCAGCACTTTTTGTACTTTTTGCCGCTGCCGCAGGGGCAAAGGTCATTGCGGCCAATACGCGGCGCGGCCTTGGCGGGCTTCTTGGGGTCTTCCGAAATGCTGCCGCCGCTGGAGTAAGAAAGCTGCGAGTTGCTTTCCTTATGGCGGTATTCCCGCGACACGGGGGAATGCTGCATCTCTTGGACCGGCGCTTCCACTTCCTGCTGCTCGGGTTCGGCGGGGATAGGCTCAATCTGTACACGGATGCGCGTAAGGGCGCGGAACACGCTTTCGCGAATCTGGAACAGCATGGCCTGGAACATTTCAAAGCCTTCGCGCTTGTATTCCAGCTTGGGATCGCGCTGGCCGTAGCCGCGCAGACCTATGCCGTCGCGCAGGGCGTCCATGTTGCGCAAATGTTCTTTCCAGCAGCGGTCAAGCTCTTCCAGCAGGAAGTAACGAAGAATGTCGGCATAGGTGGGGCCGGTTTCCGCCCTGAGCTTGCCAAGAATGCCCTGTGCCATAACCTCGGTTTCTTCGCGCTCGGGCAGGCGCGCGCCTTCTTCAAGCACCCTGTCGAGGTTGAAGACCTCGCGCAGACGCGCCAGAGCTGCGGCGCGTGCTTCGTCCTGGCCGTCCACAGGCAGGGATGCCAGCGGGCTGTACACGTCATCCAGCACATCACTCATGAATTCCTGCAAAACAGGCTCAAGGTTTTCCTCAACCATGAGCTCGCGGCGCAGGGTGTAGATAACTTCGCGTTGCTGGTTCATGACGTTGTCATAATCGAGCAGGGTTTTGCGTATTTCAAAGTGGTGGGCTTCCACACGCTTTTGCGCGCCTTCCACCGCGCGGGTAACCATGGCGTTCTCAATGGCTTCGCCATCGCGCAGGCCAAGTTTTTCCATGAGGCCCTTGATACGGTCAGAGCCAAAGAGGCGCATGAGGTCGTCTTCCAGCGAAAGGTAGAAGCGCGAAGAGCCAGGATCGCCCTGACGGCCCGAGCGGCCACGCAGCTGGTTGTCGATGCGGCGGCTTTCGTGCCGTTCTGTGCCAAGAATGTGCAGGCCGCCCAGATCCACAACGCCTTCGCCCAGCATGATGTCTGTGCCGCGGCCAGCCATGTTGGTGGCGATGGTGACGCGGCCTTTCTGGCCTGCCAGCGCCACAATCTCGGCTTCTTTCTCATGCTGCTTGGCATTGAGCACGCTGTGCGGAATGCCGAGTTTGCTCAGCCTGTGTGAAAGCATTTCGGACGTTTCAATGGAAATTGTGCCCACAAGCACGGGCTGCTCTTTTTTGTGCAGTTCGGCAATGGCTTCAACAATGGCGTCAAACTTTTCCTGCCGCGAACGGTAGATGAGGTCAGGATAATCCTTGCGGACCATGGGCCTGTTGGGCGGAATGGAGATAACCTCAAGGCTGTAGATCTGATGGAATTCCACAGCTTCGGTATCCGCAGTACCCGTCATGCCCGAAAGTTTGTCGTACAGGCGGAAGTAGTTCTGGAAAGTGATGGAGGCAAGCGTCTGGTTTTCCGCAGCGATGGTGACGTGTTCCTTGGCTTCCAGCGCCTGATGCAGGCCATCTGAATAGCGGCGGCCAGCCATTAGGCGGCCAGTGAATTCGTCAACAATAATTACCTGATCTTCCTGAACAATATAATCCACATCGCGCTTGAAAATCTGATGTGCCTTGAGCGACTGCATCACATGGTGCTGGGCCGTGATGTTTGCGGGGTCAAAAAGATTGTCCAGCTTGAGCAGTTCCTCACACCGGGCTACGCCTTCATCGGTGAGCATGGCGGTGCGGGCTTTTTCGTCAACCGTGTAGTGCTCGGCGGTGAGCTGACGGACAATGTCGTCCACCGTGCGGTACATGCCCACCGATTCATCAGATGCGCCGGAAATGATGAGCGGCGTTCTGGCTTCGTCGATGAGGATGGAGTCCACTTCGTCCACAATGGCAAAATTGTGCCCGCGCTGCACCAGCTGGTTGGCGTAGAACTTCATGTTGTCGCGCAGGTAGTCAAAGCCGAATTCATTGTTGGTGCCGTAGGTGATGTCCTTGGCGTATTCGGCTTTGCGCTCTTCGTCATCAAGGCCATGCACGATAACGCCCGTGCTCAGGCCGAGGAATTCATACAGCTGGCCCATCCAGGCCGAGTCGCGCTTGGCGAGGTAGTCGTTGACCGTGACTACATGCACGCCTTTGCCAGACAGGGCGTTGAGCACTACGGGCAGGGTAGCTACAAGGGTTTTGCCTTCACCAGTCTTCATTTCGGCAATTTTGCCCTTGTGCAGCACCATGCCGCCGATGAGCTGCACGTCATAGTGACGCATGCCCAGTCTGCGGCTTGAGGCCTCGCGCACCAGAGCAAAAACTTCGGGCAGCAGAGCGTCCAGAGTCCTGGTGCCGTCCTGCACTTCCTGACGGTATTGCGCTATGCGTACAGGAAAATCGGCATCGGCCAGTTGCTGCATTTCAGGCTCGAACGCATTGATGCGCTGCACCATGGGGCGGAGCTTGTGCAAGTAGCGGTCGTTGGTGCTGCCGAAGATTTTTTTGAAAAGAAAACCAAACATGAAGTCTCCTTACTAGAGCATTTTCACTTTGAAATGCTCGCTTACCGCCTAAGTATCTCTACTGTCTCGTCCGTAACGGAAAAGCAACTGTGGCGCGGATTTTTCAGTATCCGCGCTGTGCAGACAAACATTTTCGATCTGATCTGTCTAGCACAATGGCCGGTCGCTTGCGCGGCGCAAACACCAATGTTGGGTGCGCTGCGGAATATGCTTAAAGCGCAGTGTCTTACCCCAAAGGGGACAATTCACGGCATCTCTTAAAAATAAGACATAACATTGCGGTTGGCAATGTGACGCGGCAAAAATATTATTGGTTGGAGAGCCGGTGGGGAGGTGCAAGTGCGCCAATACCCGTGCCAGCAGGCAACCTCACAGAATCATTTTTTTGCGGGCTCCAAGCCTTGAAGGGCAAGTTTCATGCCGGGCTTGAGGGCAAGGGCCAACTGAAAAAACTGTACCGACCTGTCACGGTCGCCCGACTGAAGAAAGACCGCTCCAAAGTTACAGGCGATGGAAGCGCTGCTCTTGACCATTTCCGGTTCCAGATCCAGAGCCTTTACCAGATTTGCCTTGGCCTGAATAAAATCCGCGCCTTCAGCAAAGGCCATGCCTACATTATAATAGAGCGTTGGATCATCAGGGGCGATTTTGATGGCGCGCTTGTATTCCGTAATGGCGTCCTGCCAGCGGCCCTGCCTGCGCAGGCTGATGCCCAGCTGGTTGAACAGGGCCAGATCTTCCCGTCCAAGTCGTTTGCCCTTGGCTTCCAGACTGCTGCGGAGAAATTTTTCTGCCTTCTCCGGGTCGCGCTCGCCATAAATGCTGGCAATGCGGCTTGAAAGCGCGCTGAGGCCATCGGCAGCTTCCCGGTTCATCTGCACCACAGCTTTTTCAAAAAAGGCCTCGGCCTTTTCCACATCGCCGTTGGCAAGATGAGCCTCACCAAGGCTGACCTTGCGGTTCACGTTGAGGGGCGAGATCGAATCCAGCTTTTCGAGGTAACGTACCTGCTGGGGCACATCCCCTATTTCCGCGTACATTTCTGCAAGGCGTTGAAGCGGGGCGAGGTAGAGATCGGCAGATTTGGCGGCAGATTCATAGGCAATACGGGCTTTGTCGTATTGCTGGGTGGCGCGAAAAATATCGCCCATAAGCAGAAACGCCGCAGCGCTGCCAGGCTTGAGCTGCAAAACTTTCTGACAGGCGGTCAAAGCCATATCGTATTTTTTTTGCGCCAACAGTTTCTTTGCCACGTCAATGACCTGCCCCAGCTTGCTTTGCGGCCTCAGGGTAAAAGCCATTTTTTCAATGAGCGTATTGGCAGAAACAGGCTTGGCGATAAAGTTGTCCGCCCCGACCTCGTGGAGCAGCATGAGGCGGTCGCGCTGCACATCGCTTGTAAGCACAATAATCTTAAGCGCGGTAAAGGCCTGCTTGATCTGGCCCACGAGGAAGCTCAGATCCTGTCCGCCGATACTGCGTTCCATAAAGATAAGTGGTGCTGGGTGCCGCGCCAGTATGTCGCGCAGCTCGCGCAGCATCATGCGGGGGTCCGCAGTGGCGGTAAAATTGCTCTGCGCCGTAAGCCCCATCTCTTTGGCAAGGGTAAGGCGCAACTGCGTGCAAAAGGCCTGGTCATCGCTCACTGCCAGGATATGTCCATTCTCTTTCGTAATATAATTAATGACAGTGTCTTGGTATGAATTAAGTTTTGCCCTGTTTGCGGCATCAATCATGGACATGGGATCTCCTGAAAATATTGACAGCCAAGATGACAAGTTAGCGCAAAATGGTGAAGACTGTGCGACAAAAGGGAGTCATCTTGGCAAATTGCCGGAGGGGTGCGGCTCTTTTAGTTTTTTGCAGGGGTGAGCGTCAAGGAGTATGATTGGCGCGGCAAAAAACCTTGATGACGCGATAAAAATAATGCAAAAATGGCTTGACGTTCAAGGGGAACTTGGATAGAAAAAATCTCCGCGCGATAAGAAGCAATTTTTATCGGCGTCCCTGGACGGCAGGGAAGGGTGGGTTGAGCCCATCCTGATGCACCCAAAGCGACCAGAGTATCTGGTTGCAGAGGGTTTTGACATGTGCAGGCGTTACCGAATGCCGGACAATGTCGAGCCGTTCCAGCCCAAAGACGGATCCCACCGCAGCCCCCAGGCCGCGCGTGACCCGGGGCTGTAAGGTAGGGGGATAGCCCCCATTTGGTGACCCTGCGGGACCGCTTGGCCGCTCTTTCTATGGAGTGGCTTAGCCTGGGCGACGCTGGGGAGCATCACGCGGATGATGCAGGCGCGTTCAGGCGTCCAATCTTCCGAATTCTTCCTGAAATTTCAGGCGTGATGCGCGCATTAGCGCAACCCCTTACGTTGCTCCGTTTTCCGTTCCTTGCCAGGGTGAGGTCGGCCCTTCGGGCCATGCTTCATGGCCCGCGTATGCTGTGAAGGAGCCCGCGCTCTTAGCCCAAAAGGCCGCGCGGGATGTTTTTGCAAACGGAGTAGGCACAATGACGACAGTTAGCAGCGATCGCATTCGGATCAAGCTCAAAGCCTACGATTACCGCATTCTGGATAAAGCCGTTGCGGAAATCGTGGATACGGCGCGCAATACCGGTGCCGGTGTGGCGGGACCAATTCCCCTGCCCACCAACATTCACAAGTACACCGTGCAGCGTTCCGTGCATGTGGACAAAAAGTCCCGTGAGCAGTTTGAAATGCGCATTCACAAGCGGCTCATGGATATCCTGGAACCCACGCAGCAGACCGTCGACGCGCTGGGCAAGCTTTCGTTGCCCGCCGGTGTGGACGTGGAAATCAAGCTCTAGCGAGAGGCAGTCATGGCTGAGAAAATGGGAATTTTGGGTCGCAAACTTGGTATGACCCGCATATTTGACGGCGCTGGCGCTGCCGTGCCTGTCACGGTGATAGAGGCCGGTCCGTGCCCCGTCACCCAGGTCAAAACTGCGGAGACGGACGGCTACAACGCCGTTCAGATCGCGCTGACCCCCGCTAAGGAAAAGCACAGCACCAAGGCTTTGCAGGGACACTTTGCCAAGGCTGGCAAGGGTCTTTTCCGCCATCTGCGCGAAATCCGCCTTGCGGGTGCGCCGGAACAGGAGCTGGGTCAGGAACTGACCGTTGAAATTTTCGCCGCAGGCGATACGGTCAAGGTGACCGGCACAAGCATGGGTAAAGGCTACCAGGGGCGTATGCGCCGCTGGAATTTCGCCGGTTCCAAAGATACCCACGGCTGCGAAAAGGTGCACCGCAACAATGGTTCCATTGGTAACAACACCTTTCCTGGCCACGTTTTTAAGGGTCGGAAAATGGCGGGCCATTGGGGCAATGAAACCGTTACGGAAATGGGCCTGACCATCGTTGATGTGCGTCCTGAGGACAACGTCATTCTGGTCAAAGGTTCCGTGCCCGGCCCCAAGAACGGGCTGGTGCTGATCCGCAAGCAGTAGAGGAAGCAGCAATGGCTACCGTGAAAGTATATGACCAGAACAAGCAGGAAAGCGGCGAAATCACGCTGGCTTCCGACGTGTTCGAAATCGAGGTGAGGCCCGAAATCCTCAATCTCGTGGCGCGCGCCCAGATGGCGGCCAAACGTGCCGGCACGCATATGGTAAAGACCCGTGCGCTGGTTTCCGGCGGCGGTGCTAAGCCCTGGAAGCAGAAGGGTACGGGCCGTGCACGCTCTGGCTCCAACCGTTCGCCCATTTGGCGCGGTGGTGCCGTTATCTTCGGACCCAGCCCCCGCGATTACAGTTTCAAGGTTAACAGCAAGGTGCGCGCCCTGGCCATGAAGATGGCCCTGTCGAGCCGCCTGGCTGCCGCAACCCTGATGGTGGTCAAGGGTATTGAACTGCCCGAAGCCAAAACCAAGCATTTCGCCAAGGTTGCCGACACGCTGGGCCTTTCCAAGGCTCTCATCGTGACGCCCGCAGAAGACAGCGCGCTGGTTCGTTCCGCTCGCAACATTCCGGGTCTCACCTTGACCACTGTCGATCGCCTGAGCGTGCTTGAAATCCTCAAGCACAAGCAGCTCGTTCTGCTTGAAGGCGCTATCGAACCTGTTCAGGCGCGTTTCGCAAAGAAGGGGGCGTAAGATGGAAACTACTTCTGTTCTGCTCAAGCCCCTGCTGACCGAAAAGACGACCTTGATCAAGGACGAAGCCCAGCAGGTGGCCTTTATGGTTCATACCCTGGCCAACAAGCTTGAAATCAAGCTGGCCGTGGAAAAGGCTTTTGATGTTAAAGTGGAAGCGGTCAACGTTGTGCGCCGCGCCCCCATGAACAGGGAGCGCCAGGGTCGCGTTGTAGGCCGTAAGCCCGGCTGGAAGAAAGCGTATGTTACGCTGCGCCAGGGCGATAAAATTGAGTTCTTCGAGGGAGTGTAATCATGGCTGTCCGCAAGCTGAAACCGACCTCCGCGGGGCGTCGCTTCCAGACGGTTTCCGACTTTGAGGAAATCACCCGGACGCGCCCTGAGAAGTCGCTCACTGAAGGCCTCACCAAAAAGGCCGGTCGCAACAATCTGGGTCGAGTCACCAGCCGCCGTCGTGGTGGTGGTGTCAAGCGTCTGTACCGTATCATCGATTTCAAGCGCGATAAGGCTGGCGTTGAAGCCACTGTTGCGCACATTGAATACGATCCCAACCGTACCGCCCGTATCGCGCTGCTCCATTATTCGGACGGCGAAAAGCGCTACATCCTCGCTCCGGTTGGCTTGAAACAGGGTGACAAAATCATGTCCGGCATCAACGAGCGCAATGGCGTCGTGGCCGACATCAAGCCCGGCAATGCTTTGCAGATGGCCCGCATCCCTGTGGGTACCGTCGTGCACAACATTGAGCTTTACCCCGGCAAGGGCGGCCAGATGTGCCGCGCCGCCGGTACCTACGCCCAGCTGGTCGCCAAGGAAGGCAACTACGCCCTGCTGCGTCTGCCCTCGGGCGAAGTGCGCAAGGTGCTTGCTACCTGCGTGGCTACCGTGGGTCAGGTTGGCAATGTGCATCACGAAACCATCTCTCTGGGCAAAGCTGGCCGCAACCGCTGGCTGGGTCGTCGTCCCAAGGTTCGCGGCGTTGCCATGAACCCCATCGACCACCCCCTGGGCGGTGGCGAAGGCAGAAGCTCTGGTGGCCGTCATCCTGTGTCGCCTTGGGGTATGCCTGCCAAGGGTTACAAGACCCGCGACAAGAAGAAGGCCTCTTCCCGGCTGATCATCAAACGCCGCGGCCAGAAGTAGGAGTAGCTCATGCCGAGATCGTTGAAAAAAGGGCCGTTTGTTGACGGCCATCTGATGAAAAAGGTCGACAGCACCGTGGCCAACAGCGACCGCCGTGTAGTCAAGACCTGGTCGCGCCGCTCGACCATCCTGCCCGAAATGGTGGGACTGACCTTTGCGGTGCACAATGGCAAGAAGTTCGTGCCGGTGTTCGTTACCGAAAACATGGTTGGCCACAAGCTGGGTGAATTTTCGCCCACTCGTACCTTCCATGGGCATGCCGCCGACAAAAAGGCCAAGGCCGGCAAGAAGTAGGGTAGGCATATGGAATCTAAAGCTATTGCAAAATTCCAGCGCGTTTCGCCGCGCAAGACCCGTCTTGTGGCCAAGAACGTGCAGGGGCTTGGAGTGGAGGAGGCTATGAACCTTCTGCGCTTCACGCCCAACAAGCCCGCTGGCGTGCTTTTCGGCGTGCTCAAGAGCGCGTTGGCCAATGCCTCGCAGCTGGGCGGCGTTGATGTGGATGCCATGGTGGTGAAGGAAATCGTGGTGAACGAAGGCCCCACCTGGAAGCGCTTTATGCCCCGGGCTCAGGGCCGGGCGACCAAGATTCACAAGCGCACCAGCCACATCACCGTTATACTCGCAGAAGGGCAGGAATAGGCTATGGGTCAGAAAGTACATCCGTTCGGGTTCCGGCTTGGGTATAACAAGAATTGGCAGTCCCGCTGGTTCAGCAAGAAGGACTACCCTGCCTTTGTCTATGAAGACAGCAAAATCCGCGCGTTCGTGAAGAAGCTCCTGTTTCATGCCGGGGTTTCCAAGATCGAGATCGAACGTGCCGGCGGCAAGGTACGGCTTATCCTTTCCACCGCTCGCCCCGGTATTGTTATCGGTCGCAAGGGTGTGGAAATCGAAAAGCTTCGCAACGATCTTCGTCAGAAGTTCGGCCGCGAGTTCTCTCTTGAAGTGAACGAAATTCGTCGCCCCGAAGTGGACGCCCAGCTGGTGGCCGAGAACATCGCCCAGCAGCT